>WLWD01000956.1_pt1 | contig 123155 bp, 80 predicted proteins | sample 6712731 | NCBI WGS metagenome assembly WLWD01 (sample SAMN12718690, study PRJNA576275) | sponge metagenome | isolation source: marine sponge | host: Mycale hentscheli | place: New Zealand: South Island, Marlborough, Capsize Point | collected 2014-11-01 | reverse complement strand
AGGAATACCAGAAATCCCATGGAAGTGTTGAGAATGGTACGAATGTAATATAGCCAAGGAATTCTGTCAGTAACAAAGACGCTAATGACTGATGTTAAGCTAATTACAGTAAAAAGAGCAATCCATATCCTGACCAAACTGGTTCTTTGGTTGCTGTTTTTAAACTTGGAGCCAGTTTTGTATGCCTTACACAACATCACCGTGGTGAAAATCAAGAAAATGGCATTTACAATGAGACATAATAGGACTGGTCCCAAGTAAAACACACTGATGTAGATTTGGTGATTGATCCAGCAAATGGCCAAGCCTGTCACGCCCACTGCTCCATAAAGTGTTATAGTGTTGGTAAAGTGGAGAACCACTGTCACAGCGACAATACCAAGTGGTATGAACCAGCCTATTATTAAATATGCTACAAATAACTTTTGTTTATCTTTCTTCGACTTATACACGAGTTTGTTGGCATGATAAAAGACTTTGGCCATTTCAAAAGAGTATATAATTGTCCAAAAGATAAGCGCTAAATTGCAGTAATAAGTGAGCATAGCCACTGTAGAGCAGAGACCTTCATTCACTGATGGCTGATGTGAAGCAATACTGTACCCAATTAGTAGAAAAATACTAATTCCCAGCACTGCAGCACTCAAATTCATCAGAACAATTGCAGGGAATGTCTGAAGCTCTTTGAAAATTGAGTAGGTAATGATAATTGCAGTGCAGCCGAAACTAGACAAACATAAGCAAATGTACAGAACGATCAATAAACCAGGGAAAGAAATGTTCAACTGAAAGTCAACAGGATCCAAGCAGATAACTGGTCTGCCACTTTCTCTATCGAGCAAGTTAACTGTGATAATAGTGGTCTGAAATAGGATGTCGCCATTATTCAAATTTTTGTAATCTGACTCGTTCAACTTTAGAAAAGTATAAGAACAATTAAAAGCCAAGTGGGTAATATTTCCAGATTCGCAAATTACTGGACGACCCAACTGGTCGTAATCAAGAATTTCTATCAGATATCCTGTTTCCAATATAATGATGGTATTATTTAATAAATCTATGTAAGTTTTATTGTCAATGAGTATTAATGATCTTGAACAGTTAGCAAGAACAGGATCAGTATTTATTGAAGTACATTTTCCACAACTTTGAGAATATGCTGTAGGGCATTGTGTAAGTTGACACTCAGCTCCTATCAGCACTTCTCCTTCAGAGCAAAATGCTGATGCGATGAGTTTTGTTTCGTTTACTGATGAGGATACGCTAACATTTCCATCTCCAAGATAAGTCAAACTTATTGGAAATGATAAAGAAATAGATTCAGTGTCTACAGAGTGATTGAATGTAGTTGTTGATATGTCCCTCACTGTAATACATGATGTATTGATTGTTTTATTGTAAAGCTGAAAGCAGACTAAGTGATTGCTTTCCGCACCATTGCATGACGCACATGCTCTGTTGTAATAAACCTTTCCATTATTGCTATCTTTAGTATCTATGACTAACTCCAGTGGATATGTCTGACATCTCTCCTCTAACTTCACATAATATTCCCCAGACAAGTTTTTGTTTAGTGCAGATATCATTTGCTGAGGAAGGCAAGTTTGAATACTGGGAACACACGACCGGGGGAAAGGTACACTTATTAAAAATGGAGGCAAAAAAGAGCAAGCATTGCATTCACTCTTTAATATATCAGGATCTCTTACCAGTACTTCCTGCAGCAACTTATCCGAGATCAGTGACACTAGATATTCAGTGCACATCAGTTGATAGCCCCAGGCTATGACTTCAGTTCCTCCATTGCACAGAGCACAGTGTTCGTTCCTGTACACTAGTCCAGTGGTCAGGTCAGTCACTGGAGGTAATGAAGAGCTAGAGTTCACACATCTTCTCTCTGATGCCAGATCAGACCCACGTCTTGGACAAGATGCTATCATAAGAAATGCCTCATTCTCTGAAACTACTGAGATATCAGGACTAACAAACCCAGAGAAACATTCAAATTTTACTCCTTCATCAAGAGACAGGGTCGTAGCTGCTTGTTGTGACCCAGTAGCTGGACAGCAGCAATCTTGGAACATGTGACACAGTTGATCACACTTGCATATGGCTGAACTGTTGGTAGTCATGGAGGAGCATCTCTGACAGAGGTCACAGTCTGAACTTATACAATGGAAGACATTGCATAGGAGAAGTAACTTAGTCACAAGAGTCACATCCATCTTTGAGAAGCCTTAGTTGGTATGTGATCACTCTAATCCTGACTGAACATTCCATATTATTTGGATATGAGTGAGTATGAGGTCAAAAGTTCATGCTAATTAACTTGTAAGACTTCATGCTGTTGTATAAACAAAGGATTGCCTCTCTCAACATACAGTCATAGGTTAAAAAAAACTGATAGTTAAATCTCTGTAAGATTGAAAGGAAGGCTGTCTGTGTATTTTGCTGATCTGCATTACTGAATCATCACAACTTTTGTAGTAAAGTGGACTTCACATTATGCTTTATCAGTTCACTAAACACTCCACAGATTCTTGCCATGAGGCCATTGATAGTCAGCTGACAACAATCAGGACAACAAGACATGAGAACCAACTGGGAAGTCATTAGCTACTATATAAATAATTTTGGACACTCATATTAACTTTTTAGATTTAAACAATCACTAGCAAAAAACTGTTACCATTCCTCCCCACATAGCCATAGCAAACTAGCTGAGTGAGTGCAGGTCATGATTCATCCTCCACTTTAAAAGGTTAGGAGTCATTAATATAGTATAGTCTTATCACTACAACAGCATCCAGATTCCTCACATTAGATTCCGAGAATGGTGTCGTGAGGCCCTTACTGCGTCCATTTGCTTGTCATCGCTGTTCATTGAAATCCTACTCTACTTAGAGGTGAAGCAATGTGCCACCAGAAAGAACTCGTTCCAGGAGAGGCTATCTCATAATTCTATATTCCATAGTACTTTAAAGGAAATGTCCAGCACACCCTGGACAGGAAGAGTGAACGTTTTGAACTGCACCTTCTTCCCCTTTTGCTTAATTAATCTGTCTTATTCATGCCTCACTTTTCTGGTTTCACCCCTTGCCTTACTCTTACTTGTACCTCATTCATACTAATTATTACTGCCTCACACACACACTCGACTCCACTCTTTGTCATTTTTAGGGCCCCTGCCCTGGCCTCTCTATAAAAGAGTCAGGGTAGAGCCCCAGTGGCTGGCAGTCTCATTTTCGTTTAGTTTGTACTTTTTCTTGCTGCTAAAATTATAGTGCTTATTAAGTAATACTTTGCTTATTAGTGGGTGACTGTTTGTCTGGGATTCAAGGGAGGTTACAGTGCGATTTTCCTGGCCTTCCTGCCTAGTTAACTGTCATTCTGATGTATATAGTTAGTGTAAAAAAAGCTTGGCTCAATCACTATTGAATTAAGCATGCATAATTATGATAGCTACATAGCTATTTGTATTATTGCCCATATATATTGACTGTGTGTTGATTATTGAGTATAGGATGTATATATTTTTTGCTATATAATAAATAGCGCTGAATTGTTAGAAAAATGATATCAACAAGAATCGTTGGTTCTATTTTAATCACATGAAAATTATAGACAGGTCGGTATTTTCAAAATTCATAACACTGGAGGCATTTGTGTAGAAAAGTTGGCAGACAGAATTTTCTAGACCAGCTGATCATCCAAATATGCTGTCTGCCAAACTTATAAATTATTAGCAAAAATGATATTGAGATGTTTATATGAAGTAGTTATATTCTGCCATATAAAAAAGCAATGATGTTTTCTGTGAAATGTGGTACCAAATGAAGCATGTGCTGTTAGGCTTTATTTGCTACCAAAACTGTTGAATTCTTCAAGGCACAATTCCTCATATTATAATGTTCAAAATGGAAAGAAATTTGTGTGTCATGTGCTTTTTTCTCACTTTTTTTTGACATTTTAAATCCAAACATGTTTTTTAATTTCAAATAAGTGGCCCAACAAAGAGGGGATGGTTAACAACCTGTTTCTACAGTATATGAACAGAATGGAATATGTTGCTAAACTTTGCATTATGCATGCTCTTCGCCACAAACTGTTAGCTGCGCAAACTCACTATAAAGGTAACGTGACAAAGGACTGTACACAGTTTCTGAAGGTGACACAAGGTTGTGTTGTTTGGAAACATTCTCTGTGTATCCATAATAGTCTTTGTATACTTCACAAATACGACACTTTGAAGTATCGTGTGTAGGATATCTCTGTAGTCTTATACAAAATTAGCAGGCCAAATGCATTGTGTATTTTGTCAGTCTGAACAAGGGAAACTTATAGCTTTATAGTAGTTGTGAAGAAAGAAAGTTACATACGATTGTGAAAGTGAAGTCAAAATTTAATAGTGAGCAAAACAATTTAATTAAAATTATCCTATAATAGCCATAAAATTATAAAGTTGCGCTCAAATAAGCTACTATTTAAAGCTATGCTCAGTTATTAAGTAAATTTATTCAAAGGCAAAGAATATTGATTTAATTAAACTAGAAAAAAATGAAGAAATGTTTAAAAAAAATAAAAAAATAAAAATTCTCTCACCATTCTCAACATGTTAGCAGCAGCAGGACTGACCATTCCTCTGAGTCTGTTGTGCTCACCTAAAATAGTCTGCTTGTCTGCAGCAGATAACTCTGCCTGAGACAAGGCAGCTCCAAATAGACCTAACCACTGCAAAATATAGAAAACATCATCTTTTGCATGCATAAACTATTTCAACTTGCAAAAATGACAAAAAGTGTAAAACCACAATTTTATGGTGACAGCCCCCCTTGAATACCTCTCCCATCCCATGATGTAAAACTGGTACACATTGATTTTAGTAAAACATTCCCAAACTGTGTATGCCACACTAGTGTTGATAAAGCCAAGTATGATATATTAAATAAAAAATAAGAAAAAAATATAATAATAATATTAATTATGATAATAATAATAATAATGATAATGGTAATAATAATAATAATAATAATAATAATAATAAAAATAAAATAAAAATAATGATATTAATAATAATAATTATAATAATAATGATAATAATAACAATATTAATAATGTTATTACTATAATAATAATAGTTATAAAATAATAAGCAAATTGAAACTTCTTGTGAAATTTCTTATATACCAGACAGTCTCAAAGCAAGTAAGACACAAGTACTGGTTCACAATTTCAGGAATTATTATAATAACATTAAATATTTGGTCTCATGGATCCTTCATCAGTGATTGATTGATGTTGACTTTACAGTTTTGTAGGGCAAATTAAAAGTGTGCATATAATTGATTGGTAATAAAAAGACAACTAAATATTGTTAAATGAAACTAATAGAATGTGAACCAAAACACTCCAATATTGTTACAAAACACTCTAATATTGTTACAAAACACTCCAATATTGTTACAAAACACTCCAATATTGTTACAAAACACTCCAATATTGTTACAAAGTGGACTAATTTTAAAACCCAAGTCCAGTTAATTGTTCCCCCTCCACCTTTTTTGATGTGTTCAGTGTTTGCAAAGAATTTAAAAAACAAAATTTTGTTCATATTTTACATTATTCCCGTAAGGTAGAAATTCACTTTACATAGAATGTACTTATAGAACATTGTGAAATGTGGGATACATACTCGGGCATATAATTAGCGATCATTAACGATCATTAGCTCCAACAGATGATAAATTACAATCTATTGCTTCTTTGATATGTGAATATTAGCTTTCTACAATAGAGTTGTTATATAGCTGCCAAACTAATGACTGGATTGCTGTCATGTTCATCTAATGAATGAGGATGTTCTATTCCTAGGAAAACATTTGTACTGATCAGAGCTCTACGATAAAGCAAAACATGCTTATTAGTTTGATGGCAAATACAGATTAACACTGCAAGTGGAAGTCATTTCTGAAGAAGAATGCTATTTAATTAAAATAGTAATAACATAACCAAAGTTAACTTTTAGATAATTATCTTTTGTAAATATCACACATATAATGAGAATGGGTGTGGTTTGGGGTGTGATTTTGCTTTTGAGTGTGACACATGGGTAAAGTTTTCATGCTTACTCAAACAAATAAGTTCCATGCTGAGCTACAACTGAACTGATCTATCACAACTACTATGACATCATCCTAACCTACTATGTATGAAGGATGATGTTATGAAATTTATATACTCTTTCAATTCCCTCAGTATACTTAAGTACAACATAAGCCAACGTAGATATTTCGTATTTCACTGCAAAATGAAATTTCATTTATTTTCTTAGTATCTCAGCAGAGGATATCGGGTGAGATGTTCCACAAAATCCAAAATATAGCCCTATCCTCGATCTAATTGCTGCAGGATATACTGTATTTCATATAAGGATATGGGGTATAAAATATCAATTTTGTTGTTGTGCAATTGCAATTAACACAATTAGAATCACACCAATTGAGTAATTTGTTCCATTAAAATAATTAAGCTGACATGATAAGCTATGTGCATTTTATGCAGAAATAACTTATCCATTTATCCTATGTTGATTTTACATCTATTTTGTTGCTCACAATGTCCACTACATTGCCAAACACCACTAGACCACATTACGCAGCTTCACGTATTACTTGAAGGTTTAATGATTGTATTTCCTTGCTTGCGCAAGATCAGAGTACTACACATCACTGTTGTTATATACTATTATGCTGCAACTCATAATGCACTACTCTCTTTCTACCATATATGACAGGTCAAGAGTGGAGATTTATACAATGCATACACAGCACGTCAGATTTCACAAGGATGGGTGTGTCTCTTCTTACAAAGTTTCTTCTCTCTTGTATAGTCTTCCATAGTATCAGTTCAGACTGTGATCTCTGTCAGAGATGCTCCTCCGTGACGACCAACAGTTCAGCCATATGCAAGTGTGATCGACTGTGTCACATGTTTCAAGATTGCTGCTGTCAAGCTACTGGGTCACAAGAAGAATCTACAACCCTGTCTCTTGATGAAGGAGTAAAATTTGAATGTTTCTCTAAGTTTGTTAGTCCTGATATCACAGTAGTTTCAGAGAATGAAGCATTTCTTATGACAGCATCTTGTCCAAGACGTGGGTCTGATCTGGCATCAGAGAGAAGATGTGTGAACTCTAGCTCTTCATTACCTCCAGTGACTGACCTGACCACTGGACTAGTGTACAGGAACGAACACTGTGCTCTGTGCAATGGAGTAACTGAAGTCATAGCCTGGGGCTATCAACTTACTTGCTCTTCACATGTGCTCAACCTCATTACCAGCAATACATTCTCAGATACTCTTATGAAAGACCCTGACCTTTTAAAAACAAGCTGCAATTTGTGCTCGTTTTTGCCTCCTGATTTAGCAAGCCCCCATTTACCGAGGTCTTGCGTTCCGAGCATTCAGACTTGCCTACCTCGAAGTATGCTGGCAAGAATATCTGAAATGGACTATATTACTCTGGGGAAACAATGTCTTTCTGGACCGCCAGAATTAGTTCATGCATCTGGTGATAAACCGTATTACAATAGAGCATGTGCAGCATGTAATAGTGTGTCCCTTAGGAACCGTGTGCAGTGCTTTGTATTACAAAATAGGACCTTTGATGAGGCATGCACGTTGATGTTTACTTCTATTTTGATTGGACGTCCTTCTACAATCCCTCTGACTTTGAGTAACCTAGGGAATGGGAAGATTCTTTTAACATCAGACAACGAGGTAAGAAGTGCTTCAGTTTCATGCCCAGCAGGTGAAGTTTTAGTAGGTGTGGACTGTCGACCCACAGTATGCCCTCAGGGATACTCCCACATGGGAGGAAGGTGTTCTTCAATTAGTGAGGAAAGATTTGTTAGTAGCAATTCTGCTGATGGAAACTGCTCAACACTTCTGGTAATTAGCAAAAATGAGACTTACTACGACTTTCTGAATGACACAATCCTTATGTTGGAAACACGACAGATAGTTGAAGTCATTGATTATGATAAACTTGGGCACCCCATTGTATGTGTCTTAGGCAATAGCACTGTAGAGTCATTAAATTGTACTTCTGGCTTTGTAAAGTTAAAGAAATCAGAATTCATAGACTTTAAGAACGGCAGCATTGCATTTAAAAATATTACAGTGGAAGTATCTTTTTATGACAGTAAAGATGGCAGCCCTGTTGTTTGCCTAGATCAAATAAAGCTCGAACCAGTTAGAATGAGACACTTCTTGTTTATTGAAGAATTACCTGGCATACAAGAACTTACTTATATTGGCTGCTCCCTCTCTCTCTTAGGTTCAACTGCAGTACTTTTCACATATGCAATTTTTAAAGAGCTTCGAACATTTCCAGGCATAATTCTTATGAATATGTGCATTACAATGATTGGAATTAGTGCTCTCTTTTTATTTGGAGGTCCGATTCTCCAATTCCAGCCTCTGATTGGCATCTGTTCCACTACTGCCATATTTCTCCACTATTTCTATTTGACGCAATTTTCCTGGATGACAATATTTTCTTTTGAAGTGACCAGGACATTTTATCGAGCCACTAAACAATTGTATAAGTCAAGGAAAGACAAGATAAGATTACTTTTGTTGTATTTATTTCTGGGCTGGTTCATTCCTCTAGGGGCTGTCATCATATCGATTGCCTTAAATTATTCTACCTCACTTATTCAATATGGAGTCGATAGACATGGACAACTGGCTGGATGCTGGATTAACCACTTCTCTTCTCTCATTGCCATATTTATTGTACCCCTCGTCTTAAGTCTCATTTTCAACGTCGTTTGTTTATTTCTCACTTCAGTGCTACTATGCAAGGCATACAAGACTCGTGCTAAATATGGCGATGGTCAAGGTGCAGTTTTGGTTAGAATTTGTCTGGCTCTCTTCACTATGACTGGACTGACTTGGTTGTTTGGCTTTTCAGCACTTCATAGTAAGACATATTGGATGTGGTATCCCTTTACCATATTCAATAGTACACCAGGGTTCTTTATATTCCTTAACTTCTTAATAACAAATCGAATTTGGAGCCTTTACAAGGAGCTGATTAAGAAAATGTGTATAGAAAAGTTGTCTTTTAGAAGCAACACATTTGAACTTGCCTCCCAGCCTTCACCTCACAATAATTTAAAGACTGGTACTATTTCATATAGCTTTTGATATAATATTTTTACTTCTACTAGTTTATTATAAATAAAATGATTTATTGAGTTTCGTGCTGTTACTTTTCAATGATTTTCAACCATTAAGTAATTATGCAGAGAGGTGTATAATTAATAGAGAGCGGTGTATGTAGAGGGGTTTGAATGGAGGGATATACCTAGCTGGAGTGAAGTTAATTTTTGTTTTACTATAAGTGCCTGGAACATGTTAACAAATCACCACAGTTGGGCAAAACAGGACTAAGCTGCCTGTCTTATATTACGTGTAAATCTGTTTATTGGATGAGAAGGCCAAAGGCCATGTTGCAATCAATATGTTTGAAAAAGGCCATGCTGCCGTGAAGCTATTATTTGTATTACCTAATAAATGCATATTTCCTTACAAAGCAGCTGTTGTGTAAATTCATAGTATTGTAGTGACTTATTTGAATTGTGCTGTGTAAATTCTTAAACACCATATTTATAGATTACTCTGTGTAGTACAATACAATGCCATTTTGTTGAAGACTCAGAAGATATTAGTAGTTGGCAACATAGCGTAGGACTATGGGGACGTCTAAAAAAATTGTAGTCCTAGTTTTGCTCCATTTCACATTCTTTTGTCTCACTTTTTGTCAGAATTGCAATCGATGTGACAGGTGCTCTTCCATCTTAACGAACAGCTCGGCAATTTGTAAGTGTGATGGCCATTGTTCACAATTCCAAGACTGCTGCTGCCAAAGTTCTTCCGGCTCCTCTTCAATCATTTCAACACTTTTATCTGAAGGAGCAAGCTTAAGCTGTCAGTCAATATACATTAACCCTGAGGTCTCAGTTATTGCTGAGGGTGAAGCCTTCCTTATGGTGTCTTCCTGCCCAACCGATTGGGATGACTCAGCAAATATGGAAGTGGAGTCGTTGTGCAGTAATGGCAGCCAAGATCTTCCACCAGTCACTGACATGTTAACTGGACTAGTTTATAGGAATGAGCACTGTGCACTTTGCAATCGAGTGACTGAACTGGTAGCGTGGACATACAGACTCGTTTGCAGAGAAATTATTTATCGACTTATCAGAAGAAATAGACTTGCAAACATACTCAACCAGGATCCAGAAATCTTGAAGAGAGAGTGTAGTGTCTGTTCATTTGTTCCTCCAATTATTGGCAATTCCAGCATAATTCCCTTAAGATCCTGCGTTCTAAGTATTAACACATGCCTCCCTCATCATATTCTGGAAACCAGAGTCAATAAAAAAATATCAAAAGGGAATTATCAAAACTTGGCGAAGCAATGCAAGTCGGGACGTTCTGATCTTGTTATTGCCAGAAATACTGTATATCACAACAGAGCATGTGCTGAATGTAACGGCGAGTCACTGGAACGTGTGGAATGCTTTGAGCTTGAATCTAGGTCAACAGATGAGCTTAACAATAATATTTGCCAAGTTCCTCCAATCACAACAGAATTACCTACCACTATTTCTACAACTGAATTTACTGTGAAGTCTACACCCCCAGTAAAAACAAAACCAACTCCTATTGGAGATCGAAGACCTAATGGAGATCGAATACCTAATGGTGAAAGACCTAGAGAAGATATAAGACCTGCTCCTCCAGAGGCAATAAGGCCAGTACCAACATTGTCGTATACTGTCACTCTGAGTAGCCTAGGTGATGGCCAGGTTGCAGTTACATCATCAGATGAGACCACCACAGTCTCCATTGTTTGCCCCGAAGGAGAAGTTCTAGTTGGATTTAATTGCAGGCCGACACATTGTCCAGAAGGCTACTCTTTATTTGGAGGCAGATGCTCTTTTGATGTCTATGTGAATATGCCACCAGATTCAATCTCAGGTAATATTAGTAACTACACTAATTGTTCTGATTTGTTTGTTGTTAAGGACAACAAAACTTACATAGATTTTTTCAATGATACAATTTTTGTCCTGCAAATGGAACAGATAGTAGAAGTTATTGATTATAACGAGTTAGGGCATCCCATCATTTGTGGAATTGGAAATAATACCGGGCCACTAAATTGCGCAACAGTTTTAGTTACTTTAAATGAATCTGACTATACTGACTTGAAAAATGGAAGTATATTGTTTCAAAATGAGGCTGTAATGGCAAGCTACCAGGATGGCAGACCTGTCATATGTGCTGATCTCATCAAACCACCACTAGTCAACAATCAAAAGCTACTTTTTGTAGCAGACCTACCAGGAATACAGGCTCTAACGTATGTCGGCTGTTCCCTGTCTTTGATTGGATCTGCTACCATTTTTATAACATACTTGATATTTAAAGAACTCAAAACCTTTCCTGGGATCATACTCATGAATTTATGTGTCGCGGTATTTATGATCAATGCTCTTTATATTGCTGGAGGACCAGCAGTTCAGCGCTGGCCTTCAGTAAGTCTCTGCTCAACCATTGCTATCCTTCTTCACTACTTCTACCTTGCTCAGTTCTCATGGATGAGTATATTCTCCCTCGAAACAACCAGAAGTTTTTATCAAGCTCAAATGCTCATTAAAAAGTCGAGCAAAAATAAAATATCATTTTTCGGTTACTTCATGATTGGGTGGATCCTGCCGCTTGCCGTCAGCATTGTATCAGTTACTCTGAACTTTACGACTGCACTGATTCAGTATGGCACCAATAGTCAGGGAGAGTTAGCTGGTTGCTGGATCAACCATTACTATTCCCTTATTGTTGTATTCCTGGTGCCATTAGTGCTGAGCCTTGCCATTAACCTTATCCTTATTGTCATCATCACAGCATTCCTCTTCAAAGTACACTGGGACCAGTCTAAAGTAGACAAATCCAGCATAAGTACTATCATTAGGATCTGGCTTGCTATCTTCACCATTACTGGTCTCACCTGGATCTTCGGGTTTATAGCTATTTCTAAGCATATCAGCTGGATGTGGTATCCCTTTGTAATCTTCAATAGCTCAATTGGCTTATTCATGTTTCTTGCTTTTATTTTCACCAAAAAAGTTTTCAATCTATATCGTGGACTTGTCAAAAAGACGTCAGGCGGTCATAATCATAGGAGGTACAACTTCCCAGCAACAGGATCCACACAGAGATCCAAGATAGAGTTGGTATCCAGAGAGGATTCATCTTCATCATTGGAGTATAACAAAATGAAAACAATTAACTAAATTAACACTGCATACGTGTGAGTTTATTTGGTCACTCCACATCCACATCTTAAATTTGTTTACTTGCATCTGTGAATGTCACCTAATAATGTGTTTATCAGTTAATCACCAAGCTTTTTATCTTTCTTATGCAATGTTAATTAAATGCCTGCGCCAATCATAATTTAACCAGCTATACATGTTGATATAGCTAGCAGAACATCTTTGTATATTGTGCAGTACTTAAAGCAAACTAATTTTGAAGGAAAAGGATTTTAGGTATGGGAGCACCAATCCATGTAGACTTACTATCCCATCGTCTATTTCCCTATTTAAGCTGGTATTTCTTCTAAAAGTTAGGCCCCAGCACCAAGTCGCCTGGATTCCTTCCTTTCAGTAATACTTATAGCTTCTGTATTCTCCTATTCACCTCAAAATCCATAGAAAACATGGAGTGACAGTTCAGTAAACTGCTCTCTAGTAGCTAGTGCAACTAATCTCCTGATTTGATATCAGTTACATACTTCTCAGTCCATGCTATTAGTTAAGTCAGCCATTAGTTAAGTTATCAAACAAATAGGACACAAAAAGGATAAAGCAGCAAGTAAACACAAAATAGAGTTTATCACATTCAATAGTTGTTCATGTTCTTTTTTTTCTTCTTTAGGTATCAATCTTCCTTCTTCATGATCCCTGATTTCATGCAGGACACATCTCTGTCACACCGACTGCCGACCTGTCTACACCATAGAGTGCCTTCCATATCACTCGCAGCTTCAGCATACTTGCCATCTTCAATGTAGCTTCTGAGGGTCCCAAATGTCTCCAGCGTGCCACAACCCATGTTAAAAGCCATATCATTGATAGCTGACCTTGGACCTTCAGGGATACTCTTTGAAACGTAACGAACTGAGCAACCTTTGGCGGAGTCCATGTCTTTGTTGAAAAGCTGCTCAATCTGAGAATCTGTCAAACACTCAGTTCCGTTTAATACTTTGTTATAGTCTGCTCCGACTGATGCCAGTTCTCCTTTTGCTCCGAATTTGTCCAAGTTAAACCCCACGCCAACTGTAGGGTGCCCCATGCTGTCTTTGTACACGCAAGTCCTGTACCCTTCATTGAGTTTTTCTCTGTCGTAAGAATCACATTCCCCAGCTTCGTTCAGAGAAATGTAGCATGCAAATAGTAGGAGGGCAGCTAAGACTTTCATAGTTTCCGACCGCCTTATGTTTTTTGACCTTTCTAGCTTTGAAAGGGTGTGTGGGCACTGCTCGCGGTATTTATGCGCGTCGTCAGCAGCTCATCTTTTCTGACCTTCTTGGGTGGTCAGACTAACCGGACCGGACCCGCCCACGGACCGGACTAAATTCGCGAAAAACTCGCGCACAGCGAGCGCGCATGCCCGGACTTCGTGTAAACTACGTCCAACTTATTGATAACAATATTGGTACTACCCTGTTTCTAAGTAATAGTTAGAGCATACGCGCTTAGGTACTGGTGGATTTAGTGCACTGAAGCCCAAGGGCCGTGTAGGCCCGAGGGCTTTGTGCACTAAATCCACCAGTACCTGAGCGCATGCTCTAACTATTTTAGAACCGTTTACCCAAAGCCCGCCCAGTTTCCACTAGCAACTTGGTTTATCAGCATTTTCGCACAAATATGGCGGTGTCAAGCGAATTTCCGGCCCAAAATTAAAAATCAATTAAAATTCAATTGAAGCACACCTGGCAGGTTTACTTTAGCATTGTAGCTGCCAGCTGTTATCTCCAGCCTGGGCTGCTCTGCTCTGTGGTAAACAGTTAAGCAGCTAGCTCTATGGTAAATTCCTGCGAGCGTCAGCAGGAGAGTTGTCCAACTAGGGCTGGTCCCATATAGGTCGGATATGAGAGGGTAGTAGACCCTCACATATCATATCCAGGCCTCACACAGCTTTATCCGGCCTATTCTATTAAACTAAAACTCAAAAATAGCAATACCTCAAGGGTGGTTAGTATGCACAGTTTATATACCTAAAGGCAAAAAATAGTGCACACTTACCAAGTTAGTACACCTAGTAACAATATAGCAACGGGTTCTAATGAGTGGAAGAGAAACATCTGTTACATGGCAAAGGTAAGAAAAAAAAGCACAGACAGCACTAATAGGGAATTATTTTGTTATCAGTGATGCCTCCATAACTACACTTTAATAAGCTTTGGTGAAATTGTATAACCATATTTAAAATAGTTGACAGTACACAACCTCAACAGAATTATCTTAAAGAATTAATGTCAACATAGCATTGTTGTATGCATTGTAATAGTATTCCATTACATTAAATTATAATCGTTCTTGTTGCCATTGCCATAATAATAACAATGATAACACAACAATTACACTATTAGTAATAAAACTATAATTACTACTATAACTATATTGTAATTGTTATTGTGGTTATTGTTATTATTATTATTATTATAATTATTATTGTTATTGTTATCTTCATTACTATCTTTGTTATTGTTTTTATTATAACTATTATCATCATTATTATTATGAATTCCAGCTAATTAAAAAATATGCATCCTCTTTTATTTTGAAGTGTAGAAACATTGTGTTAACGAATTCTAGCTAATTAAAGAGTACACAACAGTTTTTCCCTCCTTTATTTGAAGCATAGACATATGTGTTAGTGAATTCTAGCTAATTAAACAGTTTCCCCTCCTGTATTTTGAAGCGTAGACACATGTGTTAGTGAATTCTAGCTAATTAAAGAGTACGCAACAGTTTTTCCTCCTTTATTTTGTAGCGTAAACTTGTGATGAATTCTAGCTAATTAAAAGTACGCAACAGTTTTCCCTCCTTTATTTTGAATGGTAGACACATGTGTTAGTGAATTCTAGAGTACACAACAGTTTTTCCTCCTTCATTTTGAACTATGTCTTAGTAAATTTTAGCTAAAGAAAGGGGTTTCCATGCTGTATTTGGAAACAAGTCCTAGATATGAAAGGCCATAAGCCGGGTACTAATTTCACAATGAGGTGGCGGCCAGTTTTGGTCAATTTCCTAGAAAAGAACAAATTACAGCAACTTAGTACACAAACAAACTGGAAACAGGCTAAGAATAAGTCGTGAGGACCTAAACATAAGGAAAACACAAAAACAATGTGAGGAAAACTGCGGGATAAAAAGAAGAAGAGTACTGTTGGCCATTGACACAGCTAAATTCAACTACACTGGATTTACATTATACTGTCTAGTACTGCTAGATACTATCCTGAGGGATCACATTCAATCAAGAAGTAATTTGGTATACACACAGCATTGATAGGAGCTAGAGTTTATTACTCTGTTATATCACAAGCAAAAATGATTATATAACACCTGTTTGTGTGTTGACACTCATATTAAACATAATTGATGAATAGTGAGCTATTCTGGAAGGCTTTTCTTTGTGCGACTACTTTTTAAGTTTGAATGGAGAAGGAGCTTGGTCAAAGGGCACACCGGGGATTCACCTTTTATACCCAGAATGTTGTAAACAAGGCCATAAGAGAAGAACAACATTGAATTATAACTTCGAACTCCACGTTTAAGCCAGAATTCATCACATTGAACTGCTAAAATTATGTAGAGGGATACTTGAAGTGGATTTCTTTAATGTGAATGTAGAGGCCTGCATGCCCCATATTATATGGTAAATACATTATTAGTGAATGTTAGAAGTTTTCTCTTCCCTCCCCCTCCCCTCCCCTCATCCCCTCCCAAGACGTAAATTTTAAGGAAGAAAAATTGCTAAGAATGGTGTCATTGTGAAGCAACTGCTCAGTTTTGAGTCATGTGATTTTGGCCACTTCTGATGCAATCCACCATCACAAATTATACGAGGGGAAACTGTCGTACACTCTTTAATTGATAAAGAGTCACTTCAAATGGGTCCACCATTACAAATTATACGAGGGGAAACTGTCGTACACTCTTTAATTAATAAGAAGTCACTTCAGATGCATATACTGTCACATAATATACAAGGGGAAACTACCGTATACTATTTAATTAACTAGAAAATTCATTAACATATATGTTACAGACCAATTACAAACTTGGACAGTTTTAAAATGGTCCAGCCATTTTAAAACGGGCCAGACCGTTTTAAAATGAGCCAGACCATTTCCAAACCTCAGACTGTTTTAAAACAGGCCTGACCATTAAAAAAAACAACAGGCCAGACCACTGGCCAGAACATTATAGAACAGGCTGGTCAAACTATTCAAACCATTTCGAAGGGTGTCAAATACTTTTTAAAAGAATCAGATCATTAAAATGAGTCAGATAGTAAACCTGGCAAAAAAACAAAAACAAAAACAAACTGCTAAATGTAAATAGGGCAGTTGCCAAAGTAGACCCAAGACACAGAACTCTTGTGTGTTCATACATATTTTTTTTCTGAATAGAACTATTAAAAAAAAATTGAAATAAAACAGATAGTCTTTTAAAAAGTATGTTAATCTAAATGCTAATCCTATCAAAAACACACTTGATTGTTTGTGCGTGCATCTGTCACTTGTCTATCTTCTTAAAAGAATGTAACTGAAAAGACCTTGCAATAAACTTATTTTAAATGAAAATTAAAAAAAAGCTCTCACACTCACATTAGAGCATTAACGAAATCTGAGTAAGGTGGGTCACAGTCATCTAGGGTGAAAACCTATAAGATAGGCAAGGTCATTCAGTAGACATGGCTATGTTCTCATCCTATAAGATAGGCAAGGTCATTCAGCAGACATGGCTATGTTCTCATGGTCTGATCTAGAGTGAAAACCTATAAGATAGGCAAGGTCATTCAGCAGACATGGCTATGTTCTCATGGTCTGATCTAGAGTGAAAACCTATAAGATAGGCAAGGTCATTCAGTAGACATGGCTATGTTCTCATGGTCAGACAAAAAAGGAAAAAAAGACAGGTAAGTACACAATTACAATGTGAGAAATGCATAAATATGTAATGAGTTTTTTCAAACTAAACATTTCACAAATTTGAACTCCCTCTTGGTCCCACTAAAGTAGTCACCCACATAGATACAAAGATCTACAAACAACAAGTTAGATGTTAATGAATTATGTTGCTCAGAGTAATCTCTTTTTCCAGGTAGCTCTGTGCACAACAGATTCATTACAGAAAGGTCACTAAAAATAAGGGAAAATATATTATGTCTATGGAATTTTGAAAGGAGGGTTTTATTTCACATTAAAAAAAATGGAGTGATATGATCTAAATCAGGCTATTATGCCCATAACCACATTCTTTTATTAACAAAATCAAACTATATTATAAATTACACAGGACACGTTAAATTAAAGGAAAAATACATTTCTCTTTTTAGTCTATGTGTCATATTAGTATAATCATCTGAAGTCCTGCTTTTCTGGCTCACTTCCATCAGAAAACAACAACAAAAAACAACAAACTAAGAACAAAAACCTGCCTTGGTGTCTATGTCCTTGGGCTATAAAATAGTTATAAACCAATAAGAATTGGTTTGTACTGCAATTCACAAACCCTCGCAACTTGGGCTTCACCCTCGTGTCTTGGTTTGTAATCACATACAAACTCAATATTGGTTATAACTATTACACATAGTACTGGTAGCACAGTAGGGTATTCAATAAATTTAGATTACGTTGAACCACTGTGTCTGTTAAGACGAGTCAGTTAAAACAGTATGAGTGTGTCTAATTTTTTTTGACAGTCATTTAAAAACTTCACAAAAATTAGAAACTGCAATGTATTTTCTGTAATTTTTTTTAATGTAAAGTGCTTTAAAAAATGTGTTAGTGTTGTGTAGCCTGATAAGGATTGTACAATAAACTTGACCATAAATTAGTCATACCCCCCATGATAGCAGTAGTATAGTCTTAGTGTTTGCTGTTAAGCTCTTGCAACAACTGCTATACGATGAAGCAAGATGTAAGGACACAAATGCATGTAAATTAAAGCTCCATGTACTTGCATTGTGCACTTATTTCAGTTCAAATTCTAGGAACAGTGACATTATTTCTCAAAGGTGACAAGGCAACAACAATAAATAATGCTGTTTGGGCTTATCTTTGCTAAGTAATAAATCTTTCTCTTCAACTTATTGACACTGAAAGAGAAACAAGAAAGTACTGTACTACTATAGCTATATTATAGACAAATTTTACATGCAAGTTCAAGGCATGTGCGCTCGCTATAAGTTTTTCGCAAATTTAGTCCGGTCCGTGTTTTAGTCAGACCCGACCTTCTTGCCTTTATCATCAGCAGACTATTATTATGGGATGTGGCCATAAGCCATTGCATGGAGCATTGAGCCGGAGCGGAAGTTGTGGGAAAACGTAGATGAGGTTGTGAAAATATTTAGTGATGCTACACAGCCAAAGTCTTCATTGTCATCCCTTCCTCCAGACTCAACAAATGGGAGGATGTCAAAAGGAAAACGAGGTATGCTAGTGTATTTTTTTTTGCTAAATTCCATTTAAATTCTGGCTATGTATACATATATCATGCAGGTGTGATCAATATAGATGGCTATCTATATTTGTTGAGCTATCTAGAAGTATTAAATTTTGCACCTAACAGGTGAGTGCTTCCAATAGTCTTAAGCCAGCCAGACAAGTGTATCAGGACATTATTAATCAAGATGAAGGTGGCCCAAGACATGTTGTTACAAATCCACGTAACTACAAACAAGTAAAACTTAAATTGATTTTGCCATATTAATTAATTTTAAAATTTAATTTTAGATACACAACTGCAGAAGTGAAGCAAATCGAAATGAAAGTCTATCTCATGATTCTCTGTATTAGGTGTATGAGTTAGCTTATACACTTAGATTAACAAATAGAAGAAGTGGATCAACGGATTTTGTGACACATTATTATAAGTATCTATCCTAGAATAATTGTTCATCTAGTGAGTGTTCCACTACTGGAAGTTTTGGAAGATTTAACCAAGTCAAGCTACTGTACAGTTTTCCTATCATGACACAGTATTCAATATGGGAGATTATTACTTATCTACACTGACTTTTCAACATTTTCGATTTGAAAATAACCCCATTAATTCCTTGTACTTTCTTTATCCACTCTAGAAGATTTCAATCCAATCACAAAAATTTTCTGCAGTGTATTATTAATATGGTGCCCACTTTGTCACATAGGAAGGTGAATATAGTAACTGATCAGGAATTTACTTTAAGTAATATATTTTTCCACTGGGTTCACATTTACTTTGTTGGAACCACATTCTTCAAGATTTAAAATGGCATCTGCGCTACAAATGCAACTGTATGTTTGAAGAAATCTGCAAGTTATACAGTGCCTTTCGCCAGTTGATGAGTATTCCGACGGAAGCCGAGTTTGAGCAAATGTGGATCAATCAAAAGGATGACGTGATGAATACTCACCCAAATGTTTTTAAATATTAAGAGAGATCAATAATTCCTACTTTTAAAAATATTCAGCTGTTTGGGTATTAAAAAATGCTGGAGTAATTTGTTACCAACAATCCTTCGGAGTCAATGAATGCAGTCTTTCATCGAATTCAGAAATGGAAATCAGCTCCATTGGATACTATAGTAATTTCACTGTTTCATTTATCTTGTTTCTAAAATCGAGAAGTTGTGAAGTCATCCCACCAATGTGGTCGATGGCAGATAAAGACGAGTTTGATTTTTACAAGCTTGATCCATCTTTGATGCCTCAATTACAATCTGTAATCAACCCTAAGGAAATTTTTGCTCGTGTTCGAAATGGTACCCAAGAATTGTGTATTGACAAATTGAAAAAACTCACCACCAAAGAATAACACTTTGTTGAATCTTGCTTAATCAGCAATTATCGTTAATAGAGTGAAGTTAGTGGGAAATGGATCATTTGTGGGAATAGATGTTGATAGAATGACAACTGAGGCAGTCAGAATCTTTCCAAAATTGTCCAGTACCTGTAGTTCTACTCGCAAATGCTATCATATTGTCGCTTGCCAATTGTTAATCGGTATTGAGCCTTCACTTGAAGGTAAAGTTAATTTATCAGAATTAAGGAAAAGAGAAAGACAGAAAGTGGAAAACCTGCAGGTAGAAAAATTCCCAGAAAAATGATTTTCGGGAATGCACACAGACAGTTATTGGTAAGTGCTTTAGCTACCTATTATTACAAATACTGGACACTAGATAAGAAGCACTATTATTAGGTCTAAAGTCTGTTTTTTTTCCACATTCAGGAGTTCTTGAACCTAATTCTGATAAGAAAGCATCTCCAAATGGTGATTTTATTATACAGTGGTAATAATGCCTAAATTTTGAGCATTGTCCCCTTGTCACCATCTTCACTAGTTGTGATTTAGTTAGGCATGTATTTTCATTTATTTTTATTTTTATTCATTGCTTTTACTTTGTGCTGAAACTTGTTGTTACTGTAGTGCAGCATGTAAAGGAGTGTGTTCTTTCTGAAGTTCTTCCTCAAATAATCTTTGATTTTGTAGTTAATGATGACTAATTTTCAATCCCTGTGTTGCAAATCAGGCTTGTTCAGCCATGAGAGTAATAAGTTAACCACATCTGCGTTGGCCACAGCAGTGAAATTTTCAGTTTCTCATCCACCTCACTTAAAACACAATACAGATTTATATTAACATTTTAGCGTCTTTTTGGACTAGGAAAAAAGCACGGGATTCATTGGTGTGGTGGAAAAGGAGAAAAGAATGGAAATGTTAAAATGACACAAAATATGTTTTCCTGGCAAAATAAGCATCCCAAGATAAGAAGAATCCTCTAGCAGAACTGACAAAGTATGTACCTAGCAAGCTTGATAGAGATCAATTTCTGTACTCCAATACAGAGTGTATTTGTTTTCACAGCTGTGTTTTTGCAGCTAATTGAAGCGCCCATGAGATTACTAATTTGCCTGGATGACAGAAAATTTTCCTGCCGAGCCTAAAATAAAAAATTCTCCTGCATTCAGAAATGTCATCTTTTCCATAACTGCCATATAGTAGTGCAGTGCTAATTCGAGTTCAAACAGATTTATTCATTCCAGTTTTTTTGGTTCTTTATTTCTAATTTCTGCAGATCTCGCATGAAACTCCGGCTCCTGCTCCCGGTTTTAGTACCTCCCTGGAAACAGTACAGTTAGCCATGAATATGAATAAAGGATTATCTTTCAAAGCAGGCATACTTTTATCAGAACTGTTATAACTACTGCACATACCCCTTCTTGTCTCTTCGAATAGCGCAAATGCATGGCGAGCGAGCAGACTCTTTTTACAGAAAAATAGGACAGAAATTACATCTAACTGTAGTGCACAGTGTAACCCTTTCCATTCTCAGTTAGCATCAGAGAATCTAAAGTCTCTGATCCCAGACTAAACTAACAGAATTACCTGAATAAACTTCGAAAGCAGTGGCAAAGAAGCGCAGCTTGACAAAGACTTCACAATTGTTTCAAGAAGAGAGTAGCTGTAAACTTTTTGGTTTTAACAAAGTTGCATAAGGCAGTGCAGTATGATTCTCCGCGCTCGTTAATTGAAAAATACTGGAACTGTGAACGCTTTACCTAACTTACGTAATTAGAGGCGCGCGTTAAAAGAGCATACGTACCATCCATACATACATACATATAACATATACCCGATTTTGCATTACCTAACTTACGTAACTAGTGGTGTGCTTGAGCACAAATGGCGAGCGAGCCTGATAGTTAGGTAACATAAAATGTTACTATGTTTTAGCTTACTTGATGCAAACACTACTAGTGGTGTGCTTGAGCACAAATGGCAAGCGAGCCTTAAACTACACTATTGTTAAATTTGATTTTAACAACTAACACTCAAGCTACTATTAAAATAAAGTCGAGTTTTTAAATTACGTATGAGGTAAAGGGGTTTCAATGTCATAGTAACCGCTCCCGCAACAGTTTGAATTGAAAAAGAAGCAACAAAATCAAATCACGTTATTTAAAATTTTCTCTGTGATATTCTTAATAGTAGTTATAACGCACAATATTTTCACACAACTAAACATACCTACGCAAGACTTACATTCATGGTAAGTCTAGTGGACAATGCATTTTTAAGTAAATACTGTTGAGTAGGGCTTATAACTGTGACAAATAGCGCATTAACTTACCACCGCCACTAACTCGAATAGAAATGGAGCTCCCATAAGATTTTGAGTTTTTAACTGCACCCGCAAAACAATTCAAAGCCGTAAACAATTCAATTTCTAAGGTGATACGGGTAATGGTCGCTAAACCGGAGGATTCTGTTTAGTGAAGTTTGGGACGGGGTCGAACGCGGAGCGAACACAAAAATACGGAGGGTCAAAGTACAAAATGACATACATACGTCCAAACATAATATATATAAATAAACTAGTGGTGTGCTTGAGCACAAATGGCGAGCGAGCCTGATAGTTAGGTAACATAAAATGTTACTATTTTTAGCTTACTTCATGCAAACACTATAATAGCAGTTATGACATTTGATTTCAGCAAACAAATACAAAATCACTGTCTTACCTTATTAATGGTAACTTTTGTAGTATCAAACATCTGCCATTCTGATAATCTCAATCACCAGTAGCTCTTGAACAAGCTCTCAGCTAAGATAAAAAATAAACCAGTGTTATTATTTGTAATTTTAGCCAACAAATATGGAATTACTACTTACATCATTCTTGAGTATTGATAACTTCTGTAGTATCAAATTGAAGTTACTTTGACCATCTGAATTACCTTGAATTCTTGACAACAAGCTCTCACCTACAAAAACAAAAGACAATCAATTTTAGCACACAAATACAAAATTACTTTCTTACCTCATTTTCTTCAGCAGTGGTAACTTTTGTAGTACCAAATTTGAGTCCTTCTGACTATTTGAATTTACCAGTCATTGTTGACAACAAGCTCTTAGCTATAAAAAAGAAAGGCCAGAGTTATTTTGCATATTAAGCTAACAAAATGGAATTGCGTACTTACCTAGGCATCCCTCGAGTAGTAGTAGCTTCCTTAGCATTAATACTTTATGTGCTTACATACACTTTTCAGAAGTAGTGATAGCTCTCTTAGTACTGACTACAGGTGGCTCTTGACAACTAGTAACAAGCCGCACTTAGCCGGAAAAAAGGCGAAGTTTTTGAATTTAAATCTGGTAAAGGGTCTTCAATGTCATAGTAACCGATCGAATCAACTTTTTGTTTCTTGAAAAGCAAGCGTTTTCGCAGGAATTTTCTCACACTTTGGAGCTTAAGTATAAAGTAAGACTTGCTTAATGCTGTAGTTTCAGAATAAACTGGGGTCAAGCCTTTCTGATAACCTCAATTACCAGTAACTCTTGAACAAGCTCTCAGCTAAGATAAAAAAATAAACCAGTGTAATTTTAGCCAACAAATATGGAATTACTACTTACCTCAATTTCCTAAGTATTGATAACTTCTGTAGTATCAAATTTAAATTACTTTGACTATCTAAATTACCTTGAATTTTTGACAACAAGCTCTCAGCTACAAAAACAAAAGACAATCAATTTTAGCACACAAATACAAAATTACTTTCTTACCTCATTTTCTTGAGCAGTGGTAACTTTTGTAGTACCAAATTTGAGCCATTCTGACTATTTGAATTTACCAGTCACTCTGTTCACAACAAGCTCTTAGCTACAAAAAAGAAAGGCCAGAGTTATATTTAGCTAACAAATATGGAATTACGTACTTACCTCAGCTTCCCTCGAGTAGTAGTAGCTTTCTTAGCATTAATACTACGCATTCTGACTAACAATGACTCTTGACAACCAACAATCGGCACTCCGCATCCCCCTAAAACGGCGAAGTTTTGAAATTAAGTCTGGAAAAGTCTCTTCAATGCCATAGTAAACCGGTCGAATCGAACTTTTGTTTCTTGAAAAGCAAGCATTTTCGCCGGAATTTTCTCACACTTTGGAGCTTAAGCATAAAGCAAGGCTTGCATAATGCTGTAGTTTCAGAATAAACTATTTGAATTTACCAGTCGCTGTTGACAAGCTCTTAGCTACAAAAAAAGAAAGGCCAGAGTTATTTTGCATATTTAACTAACAAATGTGGAATTACGTACTTACCTCAGCTTCCCTGAAGTACACTGTAAACCAAAAGGTGTGTAGTTCACACCAAATTAAGCGTGAATCACTTGTAACAATAGTCACACCAAAATATGGTGTGATGCGCACACCTCATCTTTTGGGTGTGAAGTACACACCAAATTTAGTGTGAATTCTCACCACAATCACTATGAACTCATACTTACACCAATGCTGAATTATTTTAAGTTACATTGATTCTAGTAACACATAGCTATCAACATTTTTTTTCCAAAAAGAGATTGGTGTAATCCCAGATCTCATTAATCAGACGACTAAAATCTTAGTCAACTCTCTTATCTAGCGCACAAGTGTACAAAACATTTATAAGGTAGATTACAATGATAATAGCATTGGTTTTTGCCTGCATATGAATATAATTAATGTTCGGTAAAGGGTCCATGCTATTCCATTGAGTGTGACTTTCACACTAAGTGTGCATTCACACTAGGAAGAAAGTGTGAAGGACACACTATGCATAGGTGGTGGGCATTCACACCACCAGTTTGGTGTGAATTTGGTGGGTTTTCACACTATAATTTTTACAGTGTAGTGGTAGTTTCTATAGCATTAATACTACGGCATTCTGACTACCAATGGACCAACAATCGGCACTCCGTATCCCCCGAAAAAGGCGAAGTTTTGAAATTAAGTCTGGAATAGGGTCTTCAATGCCATAGTAACGGGTCGAATCAACTTTTTGTTTCTTGAAAAGAAGCGTTTTCGCAGGAATTTTCTCACACTTCGGAGCTTAAGAGTAAGGCTTGCTTAATGCTGTAGTTTCAGAATAAACTGTGGCCAAGCCTACAAAACCTTGTTTTTAGGAGAAAAAAGTTCCCCGCGCGTGTTTAAAGGGCATACGTTCCATCCATCCATACATACATATAATATACATATAACATATACCCGATTTTGCATTATCCACCCCTAATACTGTCTCGCTCGCTCCGCTCGCTCGCCAACTAGTGGTGTGCTTGAGCACAAATGGGAGCGAGCCTGATAGTTAGGTAACATAAAATCTACAGTATTGTTACTGTGTTTTAGCTTAGTTCATGCAAACACTATAATAGCAGTTGTGACCTTTTATTTAAGCAAACAAATACAAAATCACTCTCTTACCTAATTAATGATAACTTTGTAGTATCAAACATCAGCTATTCTGATAACCTCAATTACCAGTAAACTCTTGAAACAAACTCTCAGCTACGATAAAAAATAAACCAGTGTTATTATTTGTAATTTTTGTCAACAAATATGGAATTACTACTGACCTCAATTTCCTGAGTATTCATAACTTCTGTAGTATCAAATTGAAGTTACTTTGACTATCTGAATTACCTCGAATTCTTGACAACAAGCTATCAGCTACAAAAACAAAAGAGAATCAATTTTAGCACACAATACAAATAACTTTCTCACCTCATTTTCTTGAGCAGTGGTAACTGTTGTTGTAGTACCAAATTTGAGCCATTCTGACTATTTGAATTTACCAGTCACTGTTGGCAACAAGCTCTTAGCTACAGGCCAGAGTTATTTTTGCATATTTAGCCAACAAATATGGAATTACGTACCTCAGCTTCTCTCGAGTAGTAGTAGCTTCCTTGGCTTTAATATTACGGCATTCTGACTACCAATGGCTCTTGACAACCAACAATCGGCACCCCCCCCCCCTAAAACGGCGAAGTTGGGGACGGGGTCGAACACCGAGCGAACACAGAAATACGCGAGGGTCACATAATAATAAAACAAATATCACCGATTTTTCCATTGTGTTACCCCTGAGAGTGTCTCGCTCGCTCCGCTCGCTCGCCAAATTAGCTGACTAGTGATGCCTCTAATAGCACAAAATAGCGAAGCGAGCGATGCATGTTCCCTGTAATTGCAGCTATTCCATGCATGCTTGGTGTGGCTTAGTGGTAGCTTTTTTCTATGGTGAAGGCTCCTGGTACCGTAATCCTCAGGAATAGTCTAATAAATAAATTAGGAACATTTAATGGCTTTTCAAAAAGAAAGATTGTTTACTTTGCTACCTGTTTCTGTTTCGTTTTAGCTCTCCTCCTCCTTGCCCTGTCTTTTTCATTTCTTATATCTCTCCTTACTAATTTTTCTTCTGGAGTTTCTAACGCCCTCAAAGCTCTTGACCGAGCGTTTCTAACGTTTTGTCTCTCTTCACAGAATTTGTTTCACTGGGTATCGTTACTTCTACTGCGGGTAAACAAAACAAAATGTTGCTAAGAAGGTTACCCGGCCCGCGCAAGCGCGTAGGAGAAAATGTGCACACTACGCCCAAGCAAGAACAAAAACAATTCCTAAACCTACCTCAATCGCGGACTCATTAGAGAGTCAGCTCCGCTCGCTACGCTGAATTACGCTAGGTAGTTGCTGCACAGTCAAACTAGCACCTGGGAAGTTGCGACTCTTTACTGCTTATAAATGTCCCACTACCAATGGCTGTAGCTTTTCTTTAATACTCGCGGCATTGCCGACCCTTTTCCTTCCCTAAATTTTCTTCCTCCTCGCCCACCAATTTAGGGAAGGAAAAGGCGACTCCAGATTAATGCCCTGCCGGCGGCCCAGTACGCTATACTTACACTGGCACCAATACATGTTGAGTAATGTTGACACAACTGACTCTAATCATTACATCCAAGTATTCTGCTACTTCAGCCAAACAAACTAATAACAAGCAGTCTCGACTTTTTGTTTTAATCCCAAACGCGTTAATAGCCAGACCCTTTACCTATACGCGAGACTACTTCCTTTCACGCAGTTTGCATAAGTTTTTTTAAAATTGAAAATCACTTACAAGCATATCCAGTCTGAGATGACCATAAGTGAGCGACGTTCGTAGTGACAGTTTATTCATGCTCTCTAATTGCATTTTACTTGAATATAGCGTTACCCAACATCAATTAATCTCAGAATAGCTAATCTTATAATATATACTACTATAGTATGTCCAAGTTGAGTTGGCCGCAAGAAAAACTTGAATAACTTTAGAATGGAAGCAGCTACGCATCCGGGGTCTACACCACCTTTGGAAAGCTCGCGCCGAAGTGGTTAAAAAAATTATCTCACTATACTCCAAAACCAGACAGAAAGTGCTTTTCTAAAACGCAATACAAGAGTCTACGGGAATAGAAAAAAATCACAGGTTTCCCCGCTCAAAACGCGCCCGCTTTTAGTCACGCGGTGTGGCTCTGTTGATCACGTGGACTGTCTTCATTAAGAATTTGTAAACAATGAGTGGCTTCTTCTCAGAATTAATAATAGAGCATTATTAATTCGTTTACTCATGTTTTACATACCACCGCAGTAATCTCACAGGGTGATATAGCTATGAAGTAGGCTTTAGTGTTACAAAAACTTACTCGTTTCAAACTAGAGCTGATAACTTTGTAAGGTTCATTGCGTTCTGGTGCGTCCACGTCTGCATAATACGTTATTTCTATTATGTTTGGTAAATGTATGGTGGTTATGGTAATTCCATGTCTTTTGGTCATCATAAATTCAATTATAGTATACTGCCTGAATTGGGAAATATTATTTTTAGATCAAATTCAACCAAATTATGCGATGATATTCGAAGATACTAACTTAACGGTATACTGTTGGAGTATGTCACCTGTAAATTGGAGTTTTGCTCAAATTGGCAGAAGCCTTCCGAGTTCTCCAGTCTCTAGTGGACACTTAATTGGGTACAAAAACATTACTTTAGTCAACCTACAGGTAGAGGACAGCGGTTATTATAATTGCCATTGTTATTATAACAATCGCCCCTTTCCGGTGCGCTCCTCGTTAGTTCTCGTAGTCATTTATGGCACACTACTTTCTTAAACTTTCTACCAGACTTATTGTTATAATCACCAATCAGACTTGTCTTTGCTACTGTGACTAGAGTGCACAACATAGGACTCATCATGTATATGTTCACCTGCAGAAGAATTTTTGTGAGAGTCCTCAGTGTTTTTTCCTCTGCCTGATTTAGATTGTGAGTGCTAGCCACTCCAGAAGGATGATAGGACCGATAGTGATCATGGATGTGATACTTGCAAAGGACTGAGCAAATTCAGTAGCAAAATCTGTATATTGTCTAACAGTCATGGGGTTTCTGAAAAAAAACAAAAAACAAGAAAATACATTGAAGCAATCAAAGGGCAGTAAACCCCCAAAAACGAGATAAAGCAAGGCGATCAATGACAGCTTGACAATCATTTGCTTCATTCAGTCTATTCAAATTAGTGGAGTAAACTCTGAGATAGTGGGAGTTGTATGTCTCCCCAGGCTGTCAAGCCAAGGTCCACCTCTGTGCCCTGCATGGAAGGAGAATTAAGGAATGCATTTTTAACAGCTTTATAATCATTTAAGATTTCAGTGGGAATTTCATTGAAAGAATCTTGTGCTTTTTCAGATAAATGAAGAGGTATAGTCCAGTCATTTTAAGGATAAAAACAGCTTAACACTAAAATAATTGCTACAAATGTTTTTTGATGGATTCTGGTATGTTCCACATCACATTCAACATACTAAAAGTCTACCAAAATCTGACCAATAGAAATGTGTTATTTAGGTAGTATCTGTTCATAAGCTCATTAATATTCATGAGATGTTATTTGCTGGTTATAACTTCAGTCTATTTCACTTTTACCTGAAATTACTGGTACCATCAGATTTATTAGCTTATAACCTTTTATTTGATTGATATAAATATACTAAGTAATATAGAATTCTCCCGTGAAAGTCAATTTAGTCATTATCAGTCCTATAATAATGATATGTGTGATGACATTACGCGAAAGATTATAGACGTCAACGGTGAATTAACCACGTAGCTCCAGCTGTGTATGGTTTCTTGCATCACAGTTGATTCGCTTGTGCGTCCACTAGTGCAATGGACTGTGTAACAACTCAAAGATTATTTACCTGATCGTTGTTTGACAGTGAATGGGGCCAAAGCTTAACTAATAACTAAAGTTGGGGCTTGCTAGAGAATTCCAAGAATTTTTAAGTGAAAATTCAGCTCCAAAATTTGACTGCCTGCCTACCTGTGGGAATGTGAACCAAACAGAAGCTGCATTGGTGCAAGAAGATGTTGTTAACTATACTTGAAGAAGAAAGGTGGGTATACAAAGAGCTTGAGAACAGGTGTACGTTTGTGCCAATGTGACCATCTTTATGAAATTGAAGTAGCTACAGTTGAAGAAGTGGTGGAAGCTGATAGCTGTAATGAAGCAGGATCATATGTTCGAGCAAAATGCCGACCAACTATTAGAATTATGTTTTGTGTATTTACAGAACAGTAAGGCGTCAAAAATGTGTTTTCTATTTTTATGTCGTGCTATTTGTAGATACTGGGCATGTGCTAAGTCTGATATACTGTGGCTGAGAGCATGTCCAGTTTCAGTTGTAATTAACCTTGCTTTAATTTGTTGAAGTGTTTTTTTTTGGTTAAGTAAATTCCTTGGCCTAAGACTAATAGATTGTAACTCTGGTGGCAGCTACTACTAAGCTGTCACCAATCAAGTTCAACAAGCATACCTAAGTTGACAAGAACCCCCATTTTATCCTCTTTTTTGTTAGGGTAAAAGATGGTACACCGTTGGGTGGCAATTACTTTTGTGCAGCTGGTGCTACCAAAAGTTGTGTACATGTTGCAGCATTGCCGCTCACCTTAGCCGAGGAGTTGCCAATTGCTTGTACCAGTATGAAGTCTACATGGTCGAGACCTTCAACAGCAAGTAAAGCTGTTTTGTCTAAAGAATTAGATTTTGGAAAGGCATCAAGTGAAGGGTATGTTCCTTGTAATGGTCCAAAACCTCTTATTGATGCAATTCTTAAAGATTTGCAAGCTGCAGGATCTAAACCAGGTATCATAGATTATTTTGAAGGTGAAAATTCGACATGGGCTTTAAAAAAAGATGCAACAAATGAAACTACCCATTTAAAAGATCCAATGTACATCTTAATGGCTATCACTGAAGGTCTACATTAACTTTGGAAAAAATGGATTATTTGAGGTCAAGTGTCCTTATAACCTTCGCCATGATTCCACAGTGGATGCGTGTGCAGATCCAAAGTTTTGCATATCAATTGAGAATCATGAACCTGTGTTGAAAAGGAACCATGACTATTATTATCAAGTGGTCAGGCAGCTAGGAATCACCAAAGCAAGCTATTGCGACTAATGCACATGCTGTAACAATCATGTCATCAACAATTTGTTTGTTTATTCGGTTAGATAAACAATCTGTGAATATCTTAAACTCTTTTAGCTGCCTGATTGCATTTTCAACTCTAATTCATAGCATATAAATCCCTGGCAGTGCATCCTTTGTCAGCCAAAATTCCACTGACCTGGCTTTAAGACCTCCAAAATGCCACTTTTATCAATGGTATAGCGATCACTTGCATAACCAGAGAATCCGTTTGAACAAATACAAAAGCTCCTGTAAAAGTATCTATAGCAACTTAAATTTTACGGTATTGTGGCTCTTACAATCACTATTACGATGATTTTTGGGTGGTCAAATTGGACGCTGAATAAAAATTTCAGTGCCATCATAATTGAAACTGAATTAGGAAGGAAGTCATAGGAAGGAGTTGCTGGTCCAATGTTTGTCTGAGGCCACACTATTAATCCACCGAGCACATTTGCTAACATTGGTATCCACTGATTAGGGATGAGTGACACAGATGATTGATCGATACAAAAGCGACCTGCAAGATCACCTTGAGTAAGATTCTGCCTTATTCTCATTAATACTAAAAGTAATGTCTGAGAAAATGTTAAAGCTGACTCTCCAGAAGCTAGTAAAGTGGGACATGGGATGTTGATTTCCTACTCACTGATTTTGTTGTAGCCCAGTTACTAAGCAGCGAAACTCAGCCTGCCCAAGACTAGTATACATATACAATTGTGATTGGGATAAAGCACTAGGGTCCAGTCTGTGAAGTGACATCTGAAGATGCTTGACTTCACCCTTTGATTGAGCTAGCGATGACTCTAGCTGTTGTATGCTTGCCTCTAACTCAGCATTTTTAGCTTTCAAAACATGGGAATCTTCTTGATCTGAAGAGATATCTTCAATAACACTATCAGAAGAATTAGAAGCAATTTCATCCACCTGGAAAGAAGAAGTATCAGCGTGGTTACGTACTAACATACATTTTTTGCTGGAGTAACTGTAGATTCATGAGGCTGCTTAAAATACTGGGGTAGCGAATGGCTGTTAGATCTAGTGGGCCCCTTGAAGTCTAAATAGTGCATGTTACAAATACTTGACTCAGCTGTTGGCTTCCACATTCCCCCTACTGAATTCTTCCTAGTAATGTTAATTTAATTCACTATGGCTCTTTTTACACCAGAAGGCATCTTCTCAATGTAGTGTAGGGTTAATAACTCCTTTGACTTTGGGCAGTCTGTAAAGCACAAATAGGGACAGCCACACTCTCTCTCTCCTTTAATGTTTTCTGGGCATCTACCTTTTCTATTATGGCAGCCCCATACAGAACCCTGTCCTCATGACATCTTCACCCAAACTGTACACACAGATGTACGAAATACCGTCGATTCACCGTTGACCTCTGTGACCTTTAACTTTACGTCGTCATACACGTCGTCTATTCCGAAAGTGTAAGTACTAGCCGTTGTGACCATTCTCTAGCTAACAAATACAGAACTACTTACTTAACTCAACTTCAGGAGTAACTAGAAAATGCTCGTGTAGCATTGGTTGGGCGAGCGAGCGAAGTTCTGGAATGCGCGCGAGCTGAGTTAACAATAACAGAATTACCTGAATAAACTTAGAAAGCAGTGGCAAAAAAGCGCAGTTTGACAAAGACTTCACAATTGTTTCAAGAAGAGAGTAGCTATAAACGTTTTGGTTGAAACAGAGTTGCGTAAGGCAGTGCAGCAGGATTCTCCGCGCTCGTTAATTGAAAAATACTGGAACTGTGAACGCTTTACCTAACTAACGTAATTAGAAGCGCGGGCGAAAACAGAGGTCTCACGTACCCCATAAACAGATAAATAAATCGTGTAGCATTGGTTGGGCGAGCGAGCGAAGTTGTTGCTCGCTCGCTTCGCTCGCCAATGATATTTTTTGAAGTTTCTAATGTAACATTCTGACTATCTGATTACCAGTCACTTTTGACAACAAGAAGCACTCAAAGGCGAAGTTTTTAAGGTTGCAATACGGTGGTAACTTTCGTAATAACGATTTTTACGACTTAAAATAACAAGTTCTAAAGAATTACCGCATAGTGTCGAGCCTAAAGACTAAGTTTTAAGACCCAAGAGCGTCTTATGGCATTCAGAGAAAACTTAATACAAAGAGGTAAACAATGGAAGTAGCAGTTGACCATTAAATAAAGCAAATAAATACAGAACTACACTGTTACCTTAATTTCCATGTGTAGTGATAACACAGTAGTATCAAGTTTAAGCCATTCTGACTACTTCTATTACCAGCAACTCTTGGACAAGCTCTCAGCTACAAAATAAAATAAGGCTAGAGTTATTTTTGTGACTTCAGTTAAAAAAATACGAAATTACGTACGTTTCAGCTTCCTCCGAGTAGTGGTAGCTTCTTTAGAAGCCATTCTGACTACCAGTGGCTCTGGACAACCAACAAGTAGCGCTTTCAAGCTACAAACAAAAACGGGAGTTTTTAAAATAAGCATATATTGTAAAGGGGTTTTAATGCCATACTAACCACTCCCTGCAACTGCTCGAATTGAAAAAAGCAACAAAAAGAAAAACAGCAAATCACATTATTTAAATGTTGTCTTTGTAATATTCTTTAGCTAAGTAGTAGTTGTAATGCACTATACTTTCACACATCTGAACGTACCTACACAAGGCTTACCTCCTTGGTTACTCTAGTGCAATGAATTTTCATGTAAATACTGTTGAGTAGGGCTTATGACCATGACCAATAGCTGGTAACTTATCACTGCCAATAACTTTAATAGAAATGGAACTCGAATTATCTAGAATATATATGTTTAAATGGGGGACAAGCGTATGCCATTTTGTACTTACACCCTCTGGCATGTTTATGTTAGCTCGTTATTCGACCCTGTCTCAAACTTCACTACCTCCGGTTTATCGACCATTACCCGCTTCACCCTCAATATTGAAATTGTTTAGGGCTTTGTATTCTTTTTATCTATCATTACCAGTACCATCGAAAAAATTGGAATTGTTCAGGGCTAATTCGAGTTCCGTTTCTATTAAAGTTAAACATATATTCTAGATTCTTAATTCGACCCCACTGTATAGTTAGTGTCCCACTCACTGCGTTCGCTCGCCAACAGTTGTCCCACATGGGGTGAATCTTTCCGTATTGCCTTTGCTGAAATTGGAAATCTGCGTAGCATAATCCCTTCAGAGGTTAATATTATGGCCCTAACTGCTACTGTGACACAAAAAACATTTAAAACAATTCTAGAGAGATTGGCACTAAGAAATCCAAAAATAATATCTGTTTCACCTCAACGGGACAATATTTTTTTCAAGGTGTCACCTCCAGTTAATCTTGACGAACTCACAGCATTTATAAAAGAAGAACTTGAGGAAAAACGCATAGCATTTCCCAAAACTGTGATTTTTTGTCGTAGATATGAGGACTGCTCTAAACTTTTTTTATCATTGCGACAAAAGCTTGGTAAGGAGCTAACTGAACCTCCAGGATATCCAGATATATCTGAATTTCGTATGGTGGAGTTTTACACTCGAGTGTCTACACCTGCTAAGATAGAAGCAATAATAGAAAAATTTAGCAGTGTTCCAAGTATTTTGAGACTTGTTATTGCCACAATTTCTTTTGGCATGGGCATCGATTGTCCGAACATTTACCGCATAATTCACTGGGGTTTACCAAACAATTTAGAGGAATATGCACAAGAAACGGGCAGGGCTGGACGTGATGGAGTGAATACAGTTGCACTTCTCCATGAAGGGAAGAAAGGACATCATGCTACTGAAGAGATGGTGGCATACATGAACAACAAAGATATATGTAGAAGACATTTATTATTTCATGATTTTATTGGTTATAGTATTATAGAAAGAACTGAGTTATGTTTGTGTTGTGATGTGTGTGCAAAACTTGTAAGTGTTCTGTCTGTAGTGATGATTGCTCTTAATTAATTTATTGTATCACAAATACTAATTATTTACACTAAGTTGTATTGAATAATATAATTAAACATAAATTAATGGAAATTGTTTGTAATACAGAGGCAATAAAATCATTATGTCATTTTAAATGTGTTAACAAGTGCTTTCACTTTCTTCAGTACCTCACTGTCTGATGCAACTGATGTTTGCAAAAGACCTTTTTTAAAAGAAAAGGCTTGGTATTTTCTATCTTGCTTGGGCTCAAACACATCCACTTCTTTCAAGACATCCAATATCTTAGTTAAATCTTGGTCAAAAGCTGGAGAGTTATGTATTCCTGCATCTCTTGTAGTCGACGACGTTTGCGTTTCAAAATTGTTGCACACCTTGTCCACTGTAGCAAGTAACTTACCAGCTTGAACTACTGCTTGTGGTGTGATATTAGCCCCTAGTGAGTGAAGTACATTTTTCAAGCGCCTATTCAGGTGCTCCATAATATGTAAATCACATGGCAAATTGTGCCCATTTCGGCCTTTGGTATTAATACACCGTGACCATAGTAGTTGCTTGGTCTTTCGTTCTGAAAATGTTGCTGCCTGATATAGTAAATTCACAGCCTCTTTTAGGTAGTTTGTGTGATTTGTTGCTTTGAACACCGGAATCATCATCTTCCATGCTAGCAGGATCCTGTCACCATCACCTTCCCTTGTTGCATCGTAAAATTGCAACCATATAAATCCCTGAGTAAGCAATTCTCTAGCGTACAATGTAACACCATCGCGTACTTCCGGTAATGATGGAAGCCGAAGATGGATATTGACAATTGATTTGGCTACATCTCCCACTGAAATAGCTTCCAAGTCGTACTCCAAGAGCTTTTCTGCAGCAGCGATAACGTAACTGTGAAGCAAAAGCATGAGGAAGTCTTCCACAGCTTTCATGTTTTTCTCAGGATTAGTAGGGATATTAGTCCGATTCAAGAGGTTTCGAAGCTGGTACATGGTTCCCCGATCAGCTAGAGAATCTTTGGTATACAGTCTAGACCACACTACCTATAATAAATGTATGGGTTTATGACAAATAGGTAAAATACAGCCAATATTATTTGTATGGGGGGGGGGGGATACGTATTCAGTTGTAAGATGGGAGACTGATCATGAAATGATCCTGCTATAGAGTTGGAACAGCAATTGAGTAGAGTGGTTGTATTCAAATTTTTAAATGTAATATGACCTGTTAATTGTACTTGTACAAGTATTTTACACTTACTGTTCTATTCAACCCCAATTTCAACTCCCAAGCCTTTTGAAAGTATGTAGTTTGTGTCAAGGAGCAATCAGGTCTTAGCAATATGTTGTTTTAAGCATTGGAAAGCATTATTTCACTAATTTGATGTTAAAACTCTTTTGGGGTAATTCTTAATAGAAATAGGCCAAAAAATTAAAACAAAATGGGACAGCCCTAGCTTGAGTTCTAACTTCCAAACTCAAAAAAAAATTATACCTCAGGGCTGAATGTAATATGATCTGTATGTTTAGAAGCATATTGTATTGATAATCTCATTAACAACAGTATTTAAAAATGAACTAAGGCTCCCAGGCTTTGTTGGGCCAATTATGCCACCCAAAGTGTGTTTGATTAAATAAACTTAATGACTGAAAGCCATAACTTCAGCACTCGTATTTGTAATTTCACCTTTAACGCCAGCAATATTCATTATGCTTAATACTCCACTAACACACCAAAAATAATGTAGCATCATTTAGTTGTTATTTATGAGAACAGGGATAGTAAGTAAAAAATAATTATGTTATTGATAATAGTAATGTCCCAAATTACCTTCATAAACGTGAGCCTTGCATGCCAATCTTCAATGACAGGCACTATACCAGCTAGACGCTCCACAGAGTCATCATGTGTTACACGTAGAGACTGAGTTCCCCTCACCCTCGCAACTGTGAGTTGGTCACCACCAAGAAAAAGTTTATGGAAGTGGGTGTTATCTACTAATCCTGTACTTCCATCTTGAAGCACCACTGTCTCTTCATTCAATTCCATTGGCACATACTTGGAATGAAATTCTTCTAGTATCTTGGCCATCTCATCCAGCTTGTTTTCATTCCATAATTGTACTCCAAGTGGAACCTAAAAAAATTAATGTAGAGGATTTGTATTGTTGAGTTCGGAATTCTAAAAAAAAAATCTCACAGTCCCTTTGCATTCCTACATGTGTTATTTAACCTAACAACTTACTACATCAGACTTCATTGACATTTCCTCTGAATGTTGAGATGGAATAATGCCAGACAACATGTTTAGCACAACCTTTAAACTGAGGCATGTGCTTGACGAGAATTCTGTAGACAGAAATAGAGACAATTCAATTTATTAGAATATTCTCAAATGAATGCTGCAAGTGACTTAGTATCTAGATACAGACCTGGAAAAATGTTCAATTATAAATTACAAAACTAGATAGTTGTAACAATTGCAGATATGCATACTCCCAGTTTTGTATATCCTATTACGTCTTCATCCCACAATAGCCAGTCCTATCACCCGCAAACAACATACTGCATTTTATATTCAAAGGCATACATAATAATAATTTTACCAAGGAGAGCTCTTCAAAAAATTACTTTAAAATATGTGTGATCATCACTGTTTTCTGCACACGAAGACTTAGCTAGCAAACATATTCCTTTTATTAATTACAATCAAACAAAGTGTACCCTGATGAAAAATCTTCAAACGTGTTTTTATACTGAAACTGTTATTCCCAAATTCACATGTATGCATTCACATAAGCCACACTACCATTACCTTGATGTGATTACTTGACATATATCTTTGAACTGGTTCCGATCTTGTACTGACATCACGAAGTGGTTCAAGTCCGAGGATAAAGGCCTGCTGACATCTGAAACAGTACTAAGGTTGACTCGATCTTTCACAGCACAAGAATGGAAATAATGCGGTGATTTTGTCTGGTGGGTGATTCTTTGCTGAGATGGTTTTATGTTCTTGTCCACATTGTCACCAACTATCTTATAACCAGGCCATTGTAAATCTGGTGACAATGAAATCTACACCACGAGAAATTTCTTGTGGTGTAGGATTAGACTGCTCGCAAGTCTCGCTGGAACTTGCACTATTATGTGACCCAATACCTGGTTCTTCAGCTTCACCACTGGAACTACCATTTCCACTTTGAGTGCTGTGGATAGATGCCAGGGTTTCTTCCCAGTCAGAGACAGGACTGAAAGAGGGAGGACATACAGAAGAAGAATCTGAGTCACTACATGGTACTATTACTGTTTGAGGTGATGTGCCACACTACCATTACCTTGATGTGATTACTTGACATATATCTTTGAACTGGTTCCGATCTTGTACACAACATCACGAAGTGGTTCAAGTCCGAGGATAAAGGCCTGCTGACATCTGAAACAGTACTAAGGTTGACTCGATCTTTCGTTCTTCAGCTTCACCACTGGAACTACCATTTCCACTTTGAGTGCTGTGGATAGATGCCAGGGTTTCTTCCCAGTCAGAGACAGGACTGAAAGAGGGAGGACATACAGAAGAAGAATCTGAGTCACTACATGGTACTATTACTGTTTGAGGTGATGTGCCTGGCAATTTCTGCAATCAATATCAATATAACAGCTATAAAAATTATTACCATCATCATGGGTGTAGATAAGTAGTTTCGATAGGGGGCTGAAGGGTGCTGGCACACCCGCCCACATATTTAATTAAATATTTTGTTTTTTTTATTATTTTCATGTTGCTTTGTTACCATTATATTTCACAGTTGAGTATTAATACCACTTCAATATATTGTATAAATGAAGTTTAAACTTGGAAAAAATTAAAATAAGAATTGTGATTTTGAGAAACTGTATAAGAAGGTGAAAAATGAAACCACATGACTATTATTTTGTATGTATAGTTTGTCCAATTGGACTATGAAAATATTTTGCAAAAATTAGGGGTGAAGCCCCCCCCTAGCTTCCCTGTCTACAGCCATGATTATTATTGCAATACCTTCTCCAAATGTGTTGATTTAAGAGTATCACTCCAATATTGAACTTCTATGTCATGATCTTCTGAAAGCCTCTTCAATGTCTTCTGAGTTCCAGAGTGAGATAGGCATACATTCAGATGACTGAGTCCTGTATACACCTGTAAAGAAAACCTAAACAATGCATAATTGAACTTTTTATATTAGCTACATACCTGCTTGCATACACCATTTCCATAAAGAAACACTGAAATAGCTCGCTGTGCAAGTCCAAGTTTTGGATGCCTATCTTTCAGGATTTGAGAGGCCACACAAGCAATACCAGGTTTAGATTGGGTAGGGTGTCTTATGAGAAGGCTAGAAACAAATTATATTTCACTCCAATCAAATTAACATTATTAATATCATAATTAAGTCATTACCTTAGGAGTCGAATTAGAGTTGGAACTTTCTGGCTTAGCTCCATGAAGATGGTTTCCCAGCTGAATTGCTTAACTGCTTCAATGTTATCTCTGAGAATAGAGTCATGCTCCATAGATCCTAAAGTCTTCATTTCCTCTCTTATTGTCCTTGCCATTTCTGCAATACCTTGTCTGAAGTTATAGGTACTGCAACAACCGTTGATGCAAGCGATTTATAGCTCCTTCGTGCATACTGCTTGATACCTGCCTTGCGGCTAGGAGTATTTATTGTGAATACTTGAGGCCCTGAAGGATAATTTATTTTAACCTGTATAAAGTGTTACGGCAAATATAAATACAAAAAGAAACATAACAAAAAATAAAATAAAGATAATAAATCCTATCTAGTGCAACAACCTTAACTGCTGGAGAAGATGACTGAAATGTATTTTGCTGTGTAGGATAGGAGGCATTGCAAAGAGAGGAAGGTACCGTTCGTTTTGCTGTTGCGGTTCTTTCCCTGGACTCCTGTATCAAGGACTTAAAAGAGGAAATGAAACTTTTCACATTCTCTTTCATATGAGAAAGACGTTCTTCCAGCTCCAAAATGTTAGTCAGGGTTTTATCGCAACTTCTGCAGAGGAGGGCAAATTCTACCACTTTCTGCGACGATATTTGAAAATAATAATTTAACATCAACATTAATTGGAGTTTTGTTCAAATTGGCAGAAACGTTCTTGAATCTCCAGTTTCTGGTGGACACTCAATTGGGTATACAAAGACATTACACTAGTCAACCTACAGGAAGAATTAAGACAGAGGGTATTATCATTGCCAAGGTTACAATGACTACCTCCCCTTTACCGAGCGCTCATTAGTTATTGTGGTCCGTACTTCTAGCTCCGGATTTGTGGTACCCAGCTGGGTGGAAGTTAGAGAAGGTAGTTCAGTTAGTCTTACTTGTGGAAGTTTGAAAATTGCAGAATGGTACAGCGTGAATTTCTATAAGCAAAATACTAGCATAGTCGGTAATACTCTTACGCTACACAGTCTGCAGAAAGAGCATAGTGGTCGATATTTCTGCCGCGGTGTCAGGTTAACGGCGCGTACCGTGGGGAAGAAATCAATGTTTCACGATTTTGCACTTATTTTAGTTGAAAGTAACATTATTCGATTCCCCAAAATACCTAGGCGCTACTCCTTTCAAGAGATGAATGCATTGGAACTCCATTAATTCTTTCCAATTTGTAAATATTTTGATAACCATATTTTTAGTAGTTTCACTTCAAATTGCTCACTGATAAAACAAAGTTCTTCTCAAGTATATCATAGCATGTTGATTTCTTACCTAATTAGATCTGAATTTCGGTCCTTTTTTTGGAGTTACCCATGTGGGCCAGCCCACATGAAATAGAGAAAGAGACGAAGGAGAGGAAGATATAGAAGAAGATAGAGACGTTGTCATTATAATATGTGCATAAGTTGTATCATGGTCATTGTCATTGTCTTTTGTGTGTACCGAATTAATTAGTGTGCATGTGTTGATTAGTGCTGTAAGCAGTTGTATGTATGTGTGTGTTACATTTGTGTCAGAACAGGAAGTGTGCATCATTTTGTGCTAAGTAGGTGGAGTCATTGTGTTGTATATATAGTTGAGTTTTGTGCCATGTGCTTCAGTCTCAGTTAGTTGTATCATTCAATTCGTTGTGTGTGCACTCTCTTAATTTAAAGTAATTTAATCTATCCTCCTTATCCTACCTGAGGGTGGGTACTTGGTTAGCCAGGGATAGTTTAAGAGCTGAGATTCTGGTGGCAGCATACCTCTGCTGTCTCCAGGTGCAAGCTGTTAGAATAGTGTTTGGACCGTTTTCCAAACCAGCCCACACCCCTGAATAGGTCTGATTATGGTTGTTTGATCACCACATGAACACTGTAAAATTATGTGCTAGTGTACGTTTGAAAATAGATTGTAGACTTTTCTATCTGCATAGCTAATTAGTAGAGCTAATTATACCGGCTCTTGTGCTTGAAAAAAAAACAACTGCAGAATATCAATGGCCAACATCAATGAAAATGAGGTTCCTCTATTCAGTTAAGGGAGTAACTGCATTGTATTCTAAAAATAATAGTTCTGGAGGCATTCCCCAAATGAATGGACACAAGGGATTGTGACATTGTTTCTTAATTATGTCTATATCACCATGACTATGTTTAATAATAGCAATATATGAATTTATACCGAACAAGGAAGCGGTAGGGGGTGGAGGTCACATAGAATGTACTGGTGGGTGGGAAAAAAATTTGTAGTAGCTTTTCAAGGTGAATGGGTGGGAACCCCAAGGAGGGAGTAGTACACTCATAATTATTGCAGGAAATAATCAGTATCAATACACTAGAGACCAGGTTATCCTAGACAGCAGTGGACCTGCCCATCACAGATTCCACAGTGGTTGACAAGTGTGGTAACACCATTGCTAGTATCAGAATGGTGCAGACAACTACAACACCAATGCTCCCAGGGCCATGATCAGTAGCTTTGGGGTCATCCCCAAGCCTCACCAGCCAGGCAAGTACAGGCTCCTATTGAACCTATCAAGACTAAAGGGTAGGTCTATGAACGACGGTATCGAGCCGGAAGTGTGCTCACTGCTATGCATCTGTGAACCATGCAGTGCGCATTATTATGTCTAAGGGGAAGCAGACATAGATGGCAAAATTTGTCACAGGGAGTGTGTATTGCTAATCCCAGTGCATCCGGAGGATAGACTGTTGTTGGGGATGAAGTGGAGTGTTTGTCAATGCAACACTCCCATTTGGGCTCAGATCAGCGCCAAATATCTTCAATGCAGTAGCCAATGCAGTAGCCAATGCAGTAGAACGGACGATGAGAGGTCAAGGTATCGGAAGCTCACTATACTATTTGGACGACTTTATTGATTTTGGACGACTTTATTGACTTTATTGATTTTGGAAGCTCGGGTGAATCGGTATGCCAGATTGGGCTGGAAACAGTTCACATTGAACTGGACTCGGTGGTCATAGAAATCAGGCTACCAAGGGAGAAGTCACATCATTTAAGGGAGGAGATCACTTAGTGGAAAAACCTGAAGTCATGCACAGAGAAAGAGCTGTTGTCGCTGGTGGGTCAACTGCAACATGCCTGCTATGTGGTGAAGCCAGGTAGAACATTCCATAGGAGAATGATATCTCTATCAGCATCAGTGAGGGAACTGCTCTACAGGGTCCTGCTGAACAAGGAATTTAGATTGGACCTGGAGTGGTGGGCGTGCTTCCTCCCAACATGGAATGGGGTGAAATGATGGTGGGAGTGGAACAGCAGGTGCGATGACCTATGATGCATCTGGCTCATGGGGTGTGGCACATTCTCATCTGATGGTAGCTGGTATCAGCTAAAACTGCCTGAGTCATGGAGTGGTACATATCCATGAAGGAGTTGCTGTTGATAGTGCCTGGGGCAGCCTTGTGGGTTAAACAGTGGCGAGGAAAAACAATTAAGCGATATTGTGATAATGCAGCAGTTCTGGTGGTTCTAAGGTCATGCTGGAGCAAAGACAAGAGGCTGATGAATCTGATGAGGTGTTTATTTTTTATTCTGGCTCACCACAACATGTCAATCATTGGAACACATCCCAGGGGTGGAGAACAGGGCAGCGAATGCTTTGTCCCAAAATGACATCAATCAGTTTTTCTTACAGGTACCATCTGCCAAGAGGTAACCACTGTCATCCTACCCAGAGCTTCTTCAGCTGCTGGTGTTCAGTCAGTGTGACTGGATGTCGGATAACTGAACAGCCTTGTGGAAAAGTTTTTGCAAAGGGTCTAGCCGGGGTCAACACAGTGTGTTTATTACTGTGGCCAGAGTAAGTTTGTGACATTTTGTGGGGCAGGTGGATTTCTAGCCATCTCAGCATCTGAAGCAACATTAAGCAAATTTGTAGCCTTCTTGGCTGAATCAGGGCTGATTCACCCCACCATCAAAGTACCTATCAGTGGTATGCCATCTTCACATCAGAGCGAGACCCGTTTGCTGCAGGCCTCCCAAGGCTCCAGTATTTATTGCAGGGAGTCAATAGGGCAGAACAGAGAAGGGAGTGGGAAAGTGGGAGAGGCTACCTGACATCCTCAGGATGTTGAAAACTGTGTGGGAGGCTGAGCCTCTACCTGGTGTAACAATGCTGTGCGCGGCTAGTTATATGGGATTCTTTGGTTTCTTGAGGAGAGGAGAGATGACCATCCCTACTTAAAGTGAGTGTGACCCTGAAGCTCACCTGTCAGTAGAGGACATAGCCGGTGGATGACCCAGTCTGGCCAAATGTAGTGAGGGTCTTTTTCAGACAATCGAAGGTAGACCCATTTTGAAAGGGTTTACATATGTTTCTCGGAAGAACACAGTCAGACATCTGCCCAGTGAAGGCTCTTTTAAATTACCTGGTGGTGCGAAACAAGAGCTTACTTTTATGTTTCCCAATAGTGATTTCCTGACACAATAACAACTGGTCACAGTGGTGAGCGAGGCGTTAAAGAAGGCAGGTGTGTACAAATCCTGAGACAAGAGGGCAGAGCCTGAATGGTGTGTGTTTGCAAATCGCAATACAAACTCTTTCCAATAACTTTTAATGGTTTCTAAGAACTATATCAAGTTTTTCCCTGTAATACATTTTCCTACTGGAATACTGGTGGCTATATCAGATTTATAGTACTTGAAGACTAGCACAGTAGCTTATGTAACAGGCTATAAATAATCTCAAAGCAAGCGTGTAGTACCTAAAGTATGCTGCCAGTAGCGTTCTGGTGTGTCCACTTCTGGATGTTACTTTGCTGCTATTATGTTTGGTAAATATTGGGTGGTTATTGTAATTCACAGCCTTTCCATCATAAAAAATACAAATATAGTATACTGCCTCAATAGGAGAAAATTAAATTTGTTTTTAGGGAAAATTCTACCAGACTTTGCGATAATATTCGAAAATAATAATTTAACATTATATTGTGGGAGTTCATCACCTGTTAATTGGAGTTTTGTTCAAATTAGCGGAAGCGATCTTGAATCTCCAGTTCCTGGTGGACACCCAGTTGGGTACAAGAACATTACTCTAGTCAACCTACAGGAAGAAGACAGCGGGTATTATTATTGCCGTGGTTATATTGACTACCTCCCCTTTACCGAGCGCTCATTTGTTATTGTGGTCCGTACTTCGAGCTCTGGGTTTGTGGTACCCAACTGGGTGGAAGTTAGAGAAGGTACTTCAGTTAGTCTTACTTGTGGAAGTTTGAAAATTGCAGAATGGTACAGCGTGAATTTCTGTAAGCAAAATACTAGCATAGTCGGTAATACTCTTACGCTACACAGTCTGCAGAAAGAGCATAGTGGTCGATATTTCTGCCGTGGTGTCAGGTCAACAGCACGTACAATGGGGAAGAAATCAATGTTTCACGATTTTGCACTTATTTTAGTTGAAAGTGACATTATTCGATTCCCAAAAATACCTAGGGACTACTCCACTCAAGAGATGAATGCATTGTAACTCCATTAATCTTTTCCAACTTGTCTGATAACCATATTTTTAAGTTTCACTGATAAAACAAAATTTTTCTCAAGTATATTTTTAGCAGGTTGATTTATTACCTAAGTAGACCTGAATTTCAATTTTTTTTGGAGCCCCCCCCCCCCCCCCCCACTCCCCCCCTCCTCCCCCCCACACACACATACAGTTGCATTTCACATAATTGTAAAGTAAGGATGCAGTAGCATAAATTATCTAGCTCAGTTACCATTATCTACCATTAGTTAGGTTACTATAGTATGTCCAAGTTGAGTTGGCCGCAAGAAAAACTTGAATAACTTTAGAACGGAAGCAGCTACGCATCCAGGGTTTGCACCATTGGAAAGCTCGCGCCGAAGCGGTTAAAAATATTCCCTCAGTAAACTCCAAAACCGGAGAAAAAGTGCTAATTCCAAAACTCAATACAAAAGTCTATGGGAATAGAAAAAAACCACAGGTTTCCCGCTCAAAACGCGCCCGCTTTTAGTCACGCGGTATGGCTCAATTTATCACGCGGACTGTCTTCATTAAGAATTTTGTAAACAATGAGCGGCTTCTTCTCAGATTGCTGTGTTTCTAGCTTTATATCATGATTAGCTTAGGTTGCGAGTGTGGAAACAGGATAGACGGAGTGTTCTGTTGTTGCAGAGGGTACAGGACCACCTGATAGGATGTTGGTATGATTATTTGTCTACCTGTTCAATAACAAATGCCATATAGCCAATATTATTTCAGTGATATAGCTATCATTTAGCTAGCAACTTGTAATACAGCCACACTTACGCTGTTTGCCGTTAAATTGTGTGCTTGTCAAAGCCGTGTTTATGCCAATTCCTTTTCTTCACTATTATAGATGCCGTTTATTGTAAGAATTAGGACCAACTCAGGCAGAACTCCACCTTCAACTCTGATCACAACTATTTTTTGAATGTGTACTACTTAAATTCTATCATTTCATCAATTTTCATATACCTTATTATAAATAAATGAAAGAATTGATCATTTTATTTAACATGAAAGTCTAGTAACTTTAGCTACAAGTTTACAGTGCTGTACTGCTGAATCCTGTGAACATCAGAATATTTGTTGGGACACAGTAGGTAGAATCCACTGATTTTTATCCTGTCTCTTTAGAAGAACTCCCACCAGTTTGCATTTTCCATCTGCTGTACATTATCTGCGCATAAGAAACATAAATATAGTTGAAAACAGACGAGATGAGCTGTACAGCGTCACTAAATTTCTTTCTTTCAATAGTTACAGTATTAATGTGCACCTGCGCTACCGCCCCTTTTTCACGTGCAACGTTGACGTTTGCGCGCTTAATTGACTTGGATTCACATGACTAAATTGCTTCCGGTAAAGTACTAAATGCATTCCTCAATTACCGCGCTTGCGGTCGTGCCAACTCAACTTGGACATACTTTAGTACTAGTGGTGTGCTTGAGCACAAATGGCGAGCGAGCCTTAAACTACACTATTGTTCAATGATTGATTTTAACAACTAACACTCAAGCTACTAAAATAAAGTCGAGTTTTTAAATTACTTATGCGGTAAAGGGGCTTCAATGCCATAGTAACCGCCGCAACTGTTTGAATTGAAAAAGAAGCAACAAAATCAAGTCACGTTATTTAAAGTTTTCTTTGTGACATTCTTAGTAGTAGTTGTAACGCACAATACTTTCACACAACTGAACATACCTACGCAAGACTTACCTTCGTGGTTCGTCTAGTGGACAATGAATTTACAAATTAATGCTGTTGAGTAGGGCTAATAACTGTGACAAATAGCGACTAACTCGAATAGAAATGGAGCTCCCAAAAGTTTTTGCGTTTTAACTGCACCCGCGGTATACAATTCAATTTCTAAGGTGATACGGGAAATGGTCGCTAAACCGGAGGATTCTGTTTAGTGAATTGGGACGGGGTCGAACGCGGAGCGAACACAGACCCTCCGTATTTTTGTGTTCGCTCCGCGTTCGACCCCGTCCCAAAATGACATACATACGTCCAAACATATATATAAATAAATAAACAAACATCCCCGATTTTCAATTGTGTTACCCCTGTAAGTGTCTCGCTCGCTACGCTCGCTCGCCAATAAATTTCTCTTTTCTGAACTATCTCAGCTTTTGTTTCCCCAACCTCTCAGGTCTTTCTTCCCCCCACCTCTCAGCTCTTTCTTCTTGAGTCATGGAGTACATTATTATATTGTTTATTTTTCCTGCTTCTGAATCTCTCTGTCCTACAATCATGATTGTAGACTTAATTTGCAAAACTTTTGTCTTTTTTTCCTTCTTTGAAATCGAACATTCCACTTTTTAGTTACAATTAATCCCTCCCTTGATGCTTCTGCATAATATTAGCATTCCACCACAATTTTATTTGGTGAGAACAAAAGTGAGAAATATACCAAATCTTCCAGTGCTGTTTACAATACAAAATACATGCCACATTCATTAATTAAGAATACCACCATTTTCAAAGTCCAATATGTTGATGTGTAGAGAACCAAACATGTTGTAGTAGCTAGTTGAGTTCATGGACAACAATGAGCTGAAGTGGTCCTCTTGGCAGATTATAAGACATCCAGAATCATCCATCATAATCAATCACTACTCCACATATTGCTTTCTCTCAATAAAATTGTATCATTTTCTAAATCTACAAAAAAGCTGTCATCTGTTAGTGTAAGTAAGTCAGTGCAGTTTGTAAAATTAGAAGATATTGTGATTTTCTAGGTTGCACCTTCTTTCACCATAGTTTAGGAAATTTGAAGACAAAATGTTGGCTTACATTTGAAGATGAATTTGTGTGGTTGTATACTGCTACACTGACTGATGAAGATAAGTTGTGAGTGTAACATATTTACAACCACACAAATTCATTTTCTGAGTGTTTCCCAGAATAAAACACACATACAGAAAAATATCTAATTAATTGTGACACCAAAGTGTACTTGTACTAGTCTGAAACTGTCAAAACGTAGACAGCCCATTTCACTAGCTACCACAAAAGAGCGCTATTACATCCCCCTATTTAACTTCAGCCTTCAATCTTTAACTTCAGCCTACCTAGGTACAACATTACCTAGTTATACCTTACAAATCTACAAAATTGCTCACCAAAATTTGATCCATTTTGTTCCTTCCAAAACAATGATGATAACTAATCTCATAAAAAGTTTCTTACTCTTTTTTATATTCAAAATATATATTATTTAATTAAAGAACAATTTGTATAATTATCAAGTTCTGACAGTAAGAGAAGTACCATACAAACTAGATACAAACTTTCTCACTCATTCCCAGCAACAACCAAGATTTTTCATTTTTTTCCTTTGCTTTTTTCCAGACCACTTTAGGTGAGAAAGTTTCTATCTAACATCTTTATAGTAATTATTAAAAAATAAACCAAAATCTGGTATTGATAAATGATGCAGATTGCTTGAGGACACCACAAAGAGAAGGGTGGTATAAAACTGAGGCAAAACAAGCTGTGTAAATAAATAAAGAGGTGAAAAGTAGAAATAAATACAAAGTCAGGTTTGTAATGGTAATTTTAGGTGTTTTTGTGACTGAGCAGAGTAAAGCGCAAAATTTTGCATATATCTTCAATAGGTTATGCTTTTCAGAAGGGGTGCCACCAAAAATATCACTTCTGCTGTGAAATATTTCAACTTTTGTTTAAAATATGTGAACATTTTTATCTCTAATTTTATGACTTTATGAAAGTGTAAAAATTTACGTACACATTGTTAAGAGTATATCTTAATTGGACAGGTCCAAGAGACTTCACCTAGAACTTAGATGTTTGTTTGTTTGTGTTAACCATGTATGCAAACCTCTGGTGTGTGTTATGAGTTCATTTTTTTGTCAGACATTTCTTGTCAGACTTTGCGGGGCCACCCTGTAGTCAGGTATCACCTTTTTCTTTAACCTGTTTACTGTTAGGCATGTGACTGTGATTGTTATATATGCACTCATCTTTTTTTTTCACTGTTCAGTTCTTATCCAAGTTTTTGAAGAAGTTGTTCTTGAGTCTCTCTCTCTCTAGCTAGCATCCAGTGTGTTAGCTAGTAAGGTGGCAAGTGGAGGAAATAATAATTCTTATCTGGCAGGAGTACAGAGACTTAAACACCCTGGTGTCAACTGACAGTCTCTGCGCCAGCCACCCCTCCACTAATCTAATTCATTAATAAGTGATGCTCTGATAACTACTCATCTAGAAATTTTGAATTGAATGCAAAAATTAAATATTTGGGAAGATAAAACTGAGAAAACTGTGTCAAATTTTTAGTTACATATAATTTTATGCAAACCTAGAAAATCATCCACAAAATATATAATTTTGGTTAAAGTAGAAAATTATCTTGAAATGTTAATCATCTGTAAGCACTAATACATTTTAATTGACTTGCAATGCAAGAATATAAAGGAAATGTAAAATTATTTTAGATATATATATATATATATTATATATAATAATATATATAATATATATATTTAATAAGCAATTGTTGCACGAGTTAGTACAGTAAATTTGGTTTTGTTTAAATAAACATTTAGCTGTAATGGTGTTATCGTGTTCCTATAATGTGTTGTCAAACAGTTGGTTGTGTCTAAAATGCTATTGTCCATCAGTTTCCACCACACTGACAAAGGGCTGTATAACATAATTCAGCTTCTGGACACCAACAATTCCTTGAAATGCCATTTAACATAGTTAAATAAGGTTAACGGCGGGAGCTGGGTCACGGCGACCTACACCGAGGAGGTGTGGCAACAAGCTACCTGCGTAAGGAAACACATGCGTACGGGCTGCATGTGGCCATGAGTTCAGGTAGCAGAGATTGGCGAGAAGGCTGCCAAATTCTGGTTCTAGGTGTGACAGCTGTTGTTAATCTCAATGGATTCACCACCGCCTATCACTGGTTCAGAGAGGAGGGACTTCCCTCCAATCGAGGGTTCTGACAGGAGAGACGTACCTCCTACACCTACACCTACATTTACGGCAGAGCAGCTGGAGTGGCTCATACCTAGGCTAGGGCCCTCCCATCCTGCAGCCTGGAGAGCTGCAGTGGACCCAGTCCTAGGTCCAGCTACGAACCCCTTGACCTCCGGCCTAGGGCTAGACAGTGCAGGCAGTAGCTCAGCTGCAGAGATCCTACTCAGAGATGGCCTTTCCAACTCAAGCCTTGCAGGTGAGCAGTAGTGATGGGTTCAAGTTGGCTAAGAGTAAGGTGGGAGTAATCTTGGCACTCCAGAGGAGCCTAGTGCAGGCCTGGTAGCTCCATTGATCCCAGGCCATGCCTTTCTCAAAGGCACTTAGGTCAGATGATAGCCAGATGCCCCTTTGCCTGATGCCCCTTTGTCAGATGCCCCTTTGTCATATGCCCCTTACCCAGATGCCCCTAAGCGGGATATAACCCCATAGCCCAGACCCCTATTACGTGTATTATAATGTCCACCCCAGTCCCCTGAACGGTGACACAACCTCATAGCCTAGAGCACCAGGCCATGCCTACTCATTTCGGCACTCCCCTCAGTGCCCTGAGCAGCGACACGACCTCACAGCCTGGAGCACCAGGCCACGCCTACTTATTTCTGCAGTGCCCTGAGTGGCGACACGACCTCGCATCCTGGAGCACCAGGCCACGCCTACTTATTTCTGCAGTCCCCTCAGTGCCCTGAGTGGTGACACAACCCCCATAACCTGGAGCACCAGGCCACGCCCATGTATTTATGCAGCCCCCTCAGTGCCCTGAGCGAGGGCACAACCCCATAACCTGGAGCACCAGGCCACGCCTACTTATGTATGCGGCCCTCTCAGTGCCCTGAGCGAGGGCACAACCCCTTAACCTGGAGCACCAGGCCACGCCTACTTATTTATGTGGCCCCCTCAGGAGTGAGGGCACAACCCCTTAACCTGGAGCACCAGGCCATGCCTCTTTATAAATTAGGCCCCCTCATGGTTGTCACCATATGTTGCATATGTTGGTGGTCCAGGTCCTCTACCTCCGTCGGTCCCTACATTTTCAGCCACCTCGGCAGGCTCAGGACTCAGTCTCCTTGCCGCAGCGGCACCATTGCCAAGCACCTCCTCTCCTCTTTGGAGCACAGCCATGACCCTGCCATCCCTGGGATCCCGGGGCCCCTTCAAGCCCATTGCACTAGTCTCCACCAGGGTCGCCAAGAAGATCATGGCCCTGGAGTTTGTGGAGATGGCAGAGGTGGCGGCAGAGGACAGCGTTATCCCCACACTCGCACGTCAGGGTCGGCCCGCCCTCCAGTCACCAGCATCTCCCTGTGGTTGGAGAGGTTTTCAATCATGGCGGCGATCCTGGCCACCAGGTTTCCGGAGAAGGCTCCCGAGTTCCTAGCCTACCAGGCCTCGATCGTCCGAGTGGAGCGCAACTACGAAGGCTGCCAGTGGGTGCTCTACAATCGGCAGTACCGGAGAGAGGCGCTTGCTCGAAGAGATCTCAACTGGTCAGTGCCCAATACCAGGCTATATAATGAAGCCTTTATTGGTCGGGCCTGGGTCATACCCAAGTGCTCGTACTGCCTGAGTGATGACCACCTGGCAGGGAGCTGCCCAGTGAACCCGGCGTCGATGTCAAAGTGGGAGCCCTGCAGAAACTTTAATGAGGGCAAGTGCAAGAGAAGTAGCTGCAGGTACACCCACGTGTGCCTTAGCTGCCACGAGGCCCACCCGTGGGTGGACTGCTCTTGAAGGCGCCAGTCAGGGAAGGAAGTGAGAGCCCGGTCTCCTACTCGTCGCTCAGGTGGTGGGGGACACCGCTTCTGAAGTCAGAGTGAACTGAACTGAACTTACATTTAGTGTATTGAGACAGGTCTATGGTCCTAGTCATGTGGCATTATGCGACACTATTCAATTGCTGGTTGTTGTAAATCAAGGGTAGGGCGAGTAGGACTGGGGTAGTGCTAGGTAAGGGGGGGTCACTAGTGTAAGATTAGTCACCTGGTTTAGCTGGGCAGTGGGCTTAAGTGATTGCCAGTATGACAAACTGCACTGCAAGTTAACATAAACATGGTCAGGGTTATGCTATGACAGGAATGCTGGCAAGAAGCTATGATACCTAACTCAGGAGCCTTGCTCAGCTAGACCAGGTGTATTAGGGTTCCACCCCTGCGGGGGTGTGACGGCCTGTGGCCTCCTTAACTCTTTTATCTCACACCATCTGCATGCTTGCAGGATGGTCCTCTCGATATGTGTACATGGCAGACTTGCTCTGCCTGGACGCCTGCAGACCAGCGCAGGAGCACCAATGCAAGGATCTGTCAGTTATAACCACACCATTGCGTCAGCGTGAGTGGGAAAGAAGTTTGGCCAGACACCCAGATGCGGCATTTGCAATGTACATTTGCTCAGGTTTGAAGGAGGGGTTCAGAGTAGGGTACTGTCGCAACTACCCCTTGAAGTCGGCCACTCAGAACATGGAGTCAGCCACTCAACACCCGGAAGTGGTTGCGGAGTACCTGCGGAAGGAATGTGCATCGAGCCGCATGCTGGGTCCCTTTCCCAGCGTGGCCCATCTACCTCAGCTACACGTCAGCCGCTTTGGCGTGATCCCCAAAGGCCACAACACAGGCAAGTTCCGTCTGATCACCGACCTCTCCTTCCCTGCCAGACAATGCGTCAATGATGGTATAGACCCTGAACTGTGCTCCCTGGTATATACCAGAGTCGATGAGGTCGCGGCGCAAGTGGCTATCAGTGGAAGAGGCGCGTTACTGGCGAAGGTCGATATCGAGGCAGCATATTGGCTGATCCCAGTCCACCCTCAGGACCGCATCCTCCAGGCATTACAGTGGGAAGGTAACACCTTCGTGGATCCGATGCTGCCCTTTGGACCGAGATCTGCACCTAAGATCTTCAACGCAGTGGAAGATGCTCTTCAGTGGCACCTGGCACAGGCAGGTGTTGAGGCCTTGTTCCACTATCTGGATGACTTCATAATGGTAGCCCCTCCCGAGTCTCATCTATGTCACGCATGGTTGCAGATTCTGATGCTAGAATGTACTCGGCTAGGGGTCCCGATCGCTGCCCACAAGACAGAAGGACCCGCCACTGTGGTGGTGTTTCTGGGCATTACAATAGACACTGCAAAAGGAGAGCTGCGTCTCCCTGAGGACAAGTCATCTCGGCTGCAGGATCTTCTGGAGGAGTGGAATTCGCGGAAATGCTGTACCCGGAAGGAGCTAGAGTCATTGATAGGGCTCTTAAACCATGCCTGCAAGGTTATAAGAGCGGGACGATAATTTCTGAGACAGATGATTGACCTCTTGCATTCCGTCTATCGTCCCCCAGCTAGTAGAATTCCAATCAGGCTGAGCCAGAGCTTTAGAGCCGACTTGGCATGGTGGGTGGAATTCCTCAGCGGATGGAACGGGATCTCCTTTCTCAACCCCCCATCACGCGAAGATCCACCTTTTTTTATACCGACGCATCGGGATCCTGGGGATGCGCTGCCTGGTGTGGGGAGAACTGGCTACAGGTACGGTGAGATTCACGAGCTGAGTCTCTCTCAATAGCAGAGAAGGAGCTGTTACCAATCATCTTGGCAGGTCATGCCTGGGGAGCAACCTGGAGGGACTGCCAGGTCGTCTGCCATTGTGACAACCAGTCGGTGGTTGACGACCTGAAGTCACGGTCAACAAAGCACAAGGGCACGATGCACTTGTTGCGCATAGTGGTGTTCGCTGAGGCTAGTTTCAGGTGTTCTCTCTTCCCATCTTATATTGATACCAAGGCCAATCACTTGGCGGACAGCCTGTCACGTAACAATGCATGTTATTTTCTCTCCAAGGTACCCTCAGTGTCACCACACCCATCTCCAGTGTCTCCGCAGCTGCTAGACCTCCTCAACCAGGGAGCAGATTGGACAGCTCCGACCTGGCGCCGTTGTTTCAGGAGTACTTTCAAGCTGGACTAGCCCAGTCTTACTCTATTCAAGCCCCCTTCCCTGTGCACGAACATCTGTTATGCTACTTTGCCACATACTTAGCCAAAAAGAACCTTGCCCCACAGACCATCAAAACATACTTAGCCGCAGTTATGAATGCTCAGATTGCGATGGGTTTGCCTGACCCGAGGGATCAGTCCTCAATGCCGCTGCTGAAGCGCATCCAGGCAGGCATCAGCAAAATCAGGCTTCAAGCAGGGAAGAGTACCAAGCTGACAAGACTTCCTATCACGTTCCGCATTCTGCAGCAGATCTGCAAAGCCTGGGCGAGTTCGAGAAACCCAGATAGGGTCCTTCTCTGTGCTGTTGCAACTACAGCATTCTTCGGCTTTTTCAGGCTTGGCGAGCTACTACCTACCTCGCGGTCGGCATGGAAGGCTACCACAGATTTGGCGTGGGGAGACGTGGCAGTTGATGACCTACAGTCTCCACGGATGATCCAGGTCCACCTGATGCAGTCGAAGTGTGACCAGTCATTATATCTGACTTATCATGCAGTTAAAGAAAACACAGTTGCATGGTTGTAGGCAGAAAAGGTTAGTGACCTCCAGGGCATGATTTCCATGCCATCTTTTTGCCTTTACCGTAAAGCAGGGAGGTAGTATGGCAATCTTGAAAGCATGGAGAATAGCAGGTGCTTGACTTTTTTCAGTCTTTATTCTTTAGATTAGGACCATTGAGGAGCGTTGCTGTAAAAAAATTTAAAGTTGTAGATACATAATTCTGTTGGTATTGTAACCAAAAAAATTAAATGAATACAATTCAAATACTTCTTTTCCTATTAATTTTAAGTTTAACCATAGAAATGTCTCAGAATCAGACTTAGTACCCATTGATGCTAAGTATCATAGTAATTGTCTTAAGTACAAAAATAAGTATCTAAGTTTATTGAGGTCAAAATCATTGCTGCATACTGATGATATGGCAAGCATTTACTATCCAGAGAATTTGCTGAGCTTGTATGTTATATTGAAAATAATGGTAGAGAGTGAATATTATTGTGCAGGCCTAACCAACCTCAACGAACATTCCGAAGAAACTATACTACGCATGCACTTTATTTCTGTAAAGCCTCGCTGAACTCCGCTCGCGGCCAGTCGCAGTTCATGTCCTCGACAACAGTTGTTATTCAGCGAAGCGAGCAGAGCTAACTCTCTAACGAGTTCGCGATATATATATATTTAGGTCTAGAAATTGTTTTTGTTTTTGCGTGGGCGTACGTGTGTACCTTTTCTCCTGCGCGCTTGCGCGGGTAACCTTCTTAGCAACATTTTGTTTTGTTTACCCGCCGTACGAAGTAGCGATGCCCAGTAGACAAAACGTTAGAAACGCTCGGTCAAGAGCTTTGAGGGCGTTAGAAACTCCTGAAAAAAAATTAGTAGGGATAGCGATAAGAAATGAAAAAGACAGGGCAAGGAGGAGGAGAGCTAAAACGAAACAGAAACAGGTAGCAAAGTAAAGAATCTGACAGTATTTTGTAGCCACCAAGCATGCATGGAATAGCTGCAATTACAAGGAACATGCATCGCTCGCTTCGCTATTTTGTGCTATTAGAGCACATCACTAGTAAGTATTGTATTCTTTCATTTTAGTTCTCAGTTATAGTTCCTATAGTTTTGAAGTTATCAAACCAGTGAAGTTGTAGTTACCCGCCCACCGATTATTCGGACCTAAGCTAAGACCGAGTCCTTCACTCGGCACTCTAACGTCCACGAAGGTTACTGCCACAAGGTCGCCATCCCGACAGCGAGCCTTGTACCGGACCGACGACAAGGGTAGCAAAGAGGAGTTGCAGCGTAAAACCAGGAGCATAGGTTCCAAGTGCCACTAAAACTCCGTGGCAGTCACGGAATTTACTCAGGAGTAGGAGCAGGAGAGGGAGTTGCGGCCTAAAACCAGGAGCATGGCAGTCACGGAATTTACTCTATTAATCTGCCAGGAAACACTGAAATAGCCCTATCAGAAACCATGCTCATGATGCAATTCCACACATTTTATATATCAAATTTTTATTTTTAATACATTAACAAAATGCAAAAGGCTACAACCATTCTCTAAACAAAATCATAACAACAGTAGTTATTGTCATCTTAATTTTATTCATAATATTAATTACATGAAGGATGTGGTCAATTTAATTGACTTAATTAATGGGCGTGGTTTGTCACTGACTTCCATTTCTCCAACTTGGAACCATGCCAGGAGAGCAGGAGTAACACCCACCAGTAATCTCACTAGCCAGACTCTTTACCAAACAGGGTCTGGAGTGGGAGTTGGGCTGAAATAGCTATTTAGCTATTTTTAATTTTAAATTTTTCATTCTGATTCTCAGTAAAATATAGCTCAGAAAAGTAGCTAGCTAGATTCTCAAGCTATTGCCATATTCAAGTAATCATACAGCACTGCAGACCAACCACCTCTACCATGATATATACCTCTAGTACTACATGAGAAATAATTACTTTTTATAAGTATAAAATCAAGAGCAGCTATTAACTGGTTATAATAACAATCCCATGAACATTCACCACAATGTACATAATGAAGTGGCAAATAGAAGAATTGTAAAATTCTAACCTTCCTCTACAACCTCCCCCTCCCCCTCCACTTAGGAACTTAGAAAAATCGCTTGTTGCTTTTCAACGCTAGCGATGTCGTTAGCTGCCAAATAGAGGTTCCACGTAGGACTTCCAGTCTCGGTAGAGAGGTCAAACTGGCTTAGTGTGCCGTGAGCAGATGCCATGTGAGATTGTTTCTACCTCGTCGCCAATGTAATAACTTAGTGTTCGCTAATAGCAATTTGTTCATAGCTAACACCTTGACTAAGTTTTACTAAAAGTATTAAAATGCATCCAGAACACAACCGAGCACAAAGACACAAAACACAATATATATAATGATCATGATCAACTGACTTGAGGTGTGAATTGGGTATGACTACAAAAACCAAAGCATGATAACTACTACATCTGATAAGCTAATGAGATACAGTCAGCAATGGCTCTAACCACCATTGTATCAGCAGGGATATGTCAGTCACTACAATACTACACTACACTGGAGATGAAAGCGTTTATATTCCTTTTGTACATATGAAAATGCCAAACGACTGCAGAGACCATTGATAAGATTAGCTCCATTTGTGAAGGAGAAGGTAACCATTAATAATTGTGGGAGAACAGCGAGGTCCTCCCACATGATACGAACTATGAACTCATATGTGTTGTGATGTGTGTGTGTACAATGTGATATTTCCTGTAAGGGCCCTGCAAGGGGCATGCGTGTGTTACTAATGAATTGTAGAGTAGTGGGCTGGTAGCCCTTGCTAGCTAGAGTTGTCTTTGTTATCATACACGTGTAATGTCACCTATATAAACCCTGTTGCAATGATTGCAGCTTTAGTATCCAATTACACTAAATCCTAGTGAACTGATAAGTCAGACTGAGGGCTAGCTTAGGCTGCGTACTCAGGTTGGATATTCTGGTGGCAGCGACTATTGCTACCTTTAAGGTATCCTCAAGGCGCCAAGGCGTCGCGAGCCTACAAATTGGTGGCAGCGGTGGGATTCAAGACGAAGAACTACTTCCGACTGGACCGCCGAACCCAAGAGATCAGACTGCTGGGAAGACATTCTACTTGGGAGACGTCCTGAGAAAGCAGTGAACACTACCTGGGAAGACATTCCTATTAATCATATCGACCTTGCTGTAGCAGTGGGAGATTTCGGACCGAAGGAGTTATCGTTCGTCCAACCCTTGGGAAACTTGTTGAACTGTGTCGTGTTGTATTGTGAACGATATTTATTGCGCGCGTGGATTACCTGTAAAAGCTTGGAGTTGTGGAATTTTTCTAATCTTTTGTCATTGTGTTCACTTTTGTACAGGTCCCCAGCTGGGTTAGGTTTGCTTGCGCCTATGTCGGGAGCTGGACGTGTGGAGTCAAGAGGAAAGTCAACACGGAGATTGCCTGGTATTTCGGAAGAGGAGTATAAGCCAACCTATCCCTCAGGAAGAACCGAGCGGTCCCCATATCCGAGACGTGCGGTGGAAGCAGACTACAAGGAACACTCGTCAGACGGAAAGGAAGGCGAAGGCGAGGAGGCAGAAGTGTGCGAAACGATGGAGGAAGATAGGGCTGCAGCAGAGGTGCTGCCGAAGAGAAAGCAAGCTAGAAGGACAGAAGAGGGACCCCCGAAAGACATGGTAACCTTGTTCCAGTTGATGTTGGAGCAAAATGCAGAGGAGAAGGAGTACAGACGGAAGAGGGAAGCTGAGGAGGCTGAAGGGAGGAGAAGGCAAGAAGAGGCCGAGAGGGAATGAAGACGAGAAGCGGAGGAAGCCAGGAGACGGGAGTTAGCAGAGGCAGAAGACGCAAGAAGGAAGGACCTGGTGGACATGTTTCGGCAACTACAAGACGTGGAAGGAGACCGAAGACGGGGAGATGCAGTCGCCCACCGTCAAGAAGACGATGACAGACGACGGACGCTCCGCAAGGAAGACGACTTTGCCCGTGACAGACGAGAGTTGCTGAGTGAGAAGTTGAAGGGATTGGGTAACTATACGGAGGGCAAGGAGTTAGGGGGGTACCTAGATAAGTTCGAAAGAATCATGAAAGAGAGTGAGATTAATGTGAAACAGTGGCCAGAGAGACTGTATGCTAGGTTGCCGGAAATACTGTGCTCTAGAGTAGCTGAGGCTAGGGATGCGAGAGCGAGCTATGAAGAGATAAGGGGAATACTGCTGAAGGCAGCAGGAGAGAAGGCAGCAGGAGAGACGGCGATTACCTACAGGAATCAGCTGTTCGAGGTGACGGGAGATTCGTTTAAGGGTATGAGTGCAGGAGAGTTAGCAGAGTGGTTGAGGAGAACAGTGGGTGGTATGTATAGAGAGTGTAAGAGCGTGGAGGATTGTACTTTGGTCGTTGCGATGGCCTTGTTGAGGAAGGTTTTGCCCCAGCACGGGAAGACCTTTATGGAGATGCGAAAGATAGAGAGTTGGGGGGCGATGAGAGAAGCCCTAGAGGATTGGCTGTCAGGAAGGCAGCGGGGAAATTATTATAAGCCGTTGGGTGCTGGAGAGAGTCAGCAGCAGAGGAGTAGTAGTGGGTATAGCAGTAGTAAGAGTACGAGTGACGTACGGGGTAATGGAGAGAGAGCCGGGTACGGCGTAGTCAAGCGTTTTAACTGTGGTGACACGGGTCACCGGTCCTTTGAATGTAGGAAGAGTGGGGGGAGCACAAGTAGGCAGAGTCAGGGTTACTTACCCAGGCCTCCTACCTGCTACAGTTGTGGGAAGACGGGGCACAGGAGTCCGGAGTGTCCGAGTAAGAAAGTAGGGGAGCCCGTTAGAAAGGAGTCAGGGCCAAAGAGAATGTCTATGTTGGGAATAGGTGGGAGCAGTGGCAACGTTGCCCTAGGGTTGGTGAACGGGGTGCGTGCCGAAATATTGGTAGATGCAGGGGCTGAGCTAGGTTCTGTTCCACAGGAGCTGGTGCCTGTGAATGCCCAGATGTGTGGGGACGTGTATGTGAAAGGGTCAGTGGGAAAGGAGAAAAAGTGTAAGAGTTTTATGGCAGACTTTGTGATAGGGGGATTTTATAAGAGGGTGAGAGCGATTGTGGACGAGGACAGTCAGGAGAGTGCTGTGTGCTTCATTCCCTTTACTGTTACTGATAAGGGAGAGTATGAGGCTTTTGTGAGAGCCATTGAGGAATATAGTGGGGTTGACAGAGCAGAGGTTAAGGTTATGACTAGGAGCATGAAGAGAGTTGAGGAGGAAGAGGAAAGAGATGACAGTGAGGTCCAAGGGGTGCATGAATGGAGTATTGTGGAGCTGAGAGAGATTGTACCGGAACGGGTAGAGAGTCAGGAGATGGGGGAAAGTGTTGAAGGGGAGAAAGAAGATGTTGTTAACGTAGCAGACGAGCGAGTGGGGAGTGCAGATGAGAGTGAGAAGGAAAGTGAGGTGGGAGTAGCAACCTCACTAGAATCAGCAGACACTGCGGGAGAAGAGATGGAGCAAGTAGTAAGTGCTGCGCAGGACATAGGTCCGGTAGCAATAGGGAAGGACAGGGCAGAGTTCAGAGAAGCAGTGAGGGAGGACGAGAGTCTTAAGGAGTGGAGAGAGTTAGGTGATAGGCGAGAGAGAGGGTTTAGTTGGAAAGAGGGTGCGTTAGTGAGAGGATTGTATGTAGGTTGGGAAGAGTTTAGGGAAGTGTTGGTGTTGCCGAGAGAGTATCGAAGAAGAGTGATGAAGTTAGGGCATGATGGGAACGGTCACTTGGGTGCGGCTAAAGTGCAGGCGGTGGTGAGTAAATACTTTGTGTGGCCAGGCATGGCTAGAGACCTCATAGAGTACTGCGGCTCTTGTGAGCTTTGTCAAAGAAAGTCTAAGGCCAAGCCCAGGAAGGCCCCAGCTGTTGAGAGGCCTATTATGGCCGAGCCCTTCGAAAGTGTGGCCATAGATTTAGTGGGTCCCCTCCCTAAGGGCAAGGGTAGAAACCGATATCTTCTAACATATGTCTGTCTAGCGACAAGGTGGCCAGAGGCGGTGCCCTTGAGAAACATCACTGCGAGAAGTGTGGTTGAAGGTCTATGGTCTATATTCTCGAGGACGTCAATCCCCGAGTTGATTTTATCCGACCAGGGTAGCCAGTTTTGCAGTAAGCTGATGAGGGAATTTAGTGGATGGTTGGGAGTAGAGAGAATAAGAACGTCCCCATATCACCCGGAGAGTAACGGTTGTGTGGAAAGGATGCACGGTACCTTGAAGGCTATTTTGGGGAAGGGCATGGACCAGGGTTTGGATTGGGTAGGACAGGTTAACTTTGCACTGTTCGTGCTGAGGCAGATGCCCCATGCAGACTCAGGATTTAGCCCGTTCGACCTAGTATATGGGTTCAGAGTGAGAACGCCGCTAGATGCACTGTATCATGGGTTGATGGAGACAGAGGAGAGTGATCTAAATGTGTGTGATTGGGTGTGTAAGATGTCTGAGAGACTTGAAGTAGTGAGAGATTATGCCGCATTGGGGATGGCTAAGGGGAGAGAAACAAGGATGAAGTATTTAAATAGTGGGACTAAGTTGAGGGAATTCGTGAAGGGGGACAAGGTTATGTATCGTATACCGGGTATGAGTTGTAAGTTGTCTGATTCGTGGGAAGGACCGTATGTTGTGCTTGAGAGGAAGGGGAAGGTGAATTATAAGATAGCGAAGATAGGGAAGGAGAAACACCATAAGGTGGTGCATGTGAATTGTATAAAAAGGTTTAAGGAGAGAGTGCGTATAAACAGATTAGATGTAGTGTTAGAGGAGGTGGATGAAGAGAGTAGCATGTTGAGTGGAGTGTGTGAGGGTTATGTCGAGTGTGAGCTGACAGAACTTCTAGACGACTTTAAAGACGTGTTCTCAGACAGACCCGGGAACACTGACAGAGTTACAATGTCTATTGACATGGGTGACTGTGATCCCATACGTCAAGTGCCATATTCGGTGCCATTGGGGATTCGCGACCAAGTGAAGACAGAGCTAGAGAACTTATTACAACAAGGGATTATCGAACGCTGTGATAGCAAGTGGTCTTCTCCCCTAGTACCTGTCAGGAAGCCAGATGGTGCGATCCGCCTGTGTTGGATTACAGGAAAGTTAACGCTGTTACGAAGAAGGAGCCTTACTACATACAGGGGCTCGAGGAGATGATAGAACTCGTGGGAAGTGGCTGTGTCCTGTCGAAGGTGGACCTCGCGAAGGGGTTCTACCAAGTGGCTGTGGAGGAAGAAGATCGGGACAAAACATGTTTCATCTGTCCATTCGGGAAGTTTAGGTTCGTAAGGATGCCGTTCGGACTTACGAATGCTCCGGCGGTTTTCCAACGTCTGATGGAGGGAGTTTTGGTTGATTGTGAGGACTTTAGCAAGGTTTATATTGATGATATTTTGGTTGTGTCGAAGTCTTGGGAAGAACATTTGGGTCATTTACGGAAGTTGTTGGAGGTATTGAGGCAGGCGGGTTTGACCTGCAGAAGAGGGAAGTGCAGTTTTGGAAGAAGGAGGTTGGAGTTTTTGGGACACCAAGTTGGTGATAGTGTCATTTCTGTGCCAGAAGCCAGAGTGAAGTCTATTCGGGACCATCCGTTGCCAAAGTCGAGGAAGCAACTGAGGGCATTTTTGGGTTTGGTTAACTTCTATAGAAGATTTATCAGGGGATTTCACCGTTGGTCGGCCCTCTTGACGCACCACACGTCTTCGCTTTCGGCTGGGACCGTGAGTTGGACTGAGCCTATGTTGGAGGCTTTTCATGCATTGTGTGTCCAGTTATGTGATTCTGTGTGTCTGTATGTGCCATGTAATAGTGATGTGTTTGTGCTTGAGTGTGATGCCAGTTCTACTGGGGTTGGTGCGGTGTTGTCAGTGAAGAGAGAAGGGAATTGTCTACCGGTGGCGTTCTTTTCGCGCCAGCTGAAAGGATCTCAGTCAAGATATAGTGCCCAAGAATTGGAGGGCCTAGCTGTGTACGAAGCCATTCGCCATTTCTCGTACTTCTTGTATGGACGAAAATTCAGTGTGATCACCGACCATAAAGGGTTGCTTTCCCTCAGGTCAGGCAAGCAAGAGAACCGGAGAATCCTGAACTGGGCTCTCAAACTGTGCGAATTCGATTTCGAGATGGTGTACAGGGCTGGAAACTTGAATGTTGTCGCTGACGAACTCAGCAGATGTCATGCTGCTGTTGAAGGAATCTGTGCCGAGGGCACCTGTCTAAAGAAGGAGGGGGGAGATGTGGGAGAACAGCGAGGTCCTCCCACATGATACGAACTATGAACTCATATGTGTTGTGATGTGTGTGTGTACAATGTGATATTTCCTGTAAGGGCCCTGCAAGGGGCATGCGTGTGTTACTAATGAATTGTAGAGTAGTGGGCTGGTAGCCCTTGCTAGCTAGAGTTGTCTTTGTTATCATACACGTGTAATGTCACCTATATAAACCCTGTTGCAATGATTGCAGCTTTAGTATCCAATTACACTAAATCCTAGTGAACTGATAAGTCAGACTGAGGGCTAGCTTAGGCTGCGTACTCAGGTTGGATATTCTGGTGGCAGCGACTTTTGCTACCTTTAAGGTATCCTCAAGGCGCCAAGGCGTCGCGAGCCTACAATAATAACATTATAAATTGCATCTATTCACTAATAACTGGTTATTTTATCCACCTTACTTCAATTATATTAATTTTGGAACATTATATACATTTCTTCAGGTACAGGCTACTAGTGTGCTGAAGCCAGTTAGAAAAGTCTACCAGGAAATTATAAACACAGATGAAGGTGGTTCTAGACATGCAATTACTACACCTAGGGATTACAAACAGGTAATGGAGATCATTAGAATCTTGAAAGCTTACTATAATAGAGAGCCATATATAGTGAGCTATTTATGGATTTTAGTACCATTCATTAGGTGTTGATAAGGAAAATTAACAAGTTGACTGCTTACAACTTCTGAATAGGTGCAGACAACGATGCAGTGTGGTAAGTGTGCTATTGCCACAACCAAAAAAGTTTCTGTCTCTTGGTCTATATTATAGTGACAATAACTCACTCGCCACACTGCGGTGTTGGAGCACACTCTTACTTCAATGATCAAGGGGATGACCCATCTAATTCTTATGTTAGAAATAATACTGCATAGTATTTTTTATACTAAAATATTTTAACTACTGGTTTGATCTCCACAATTTTATACTATTGAGTAGGTACACTATTATAGAGATGAATTGAATCGAGCATCTTATGACTCTATATACAACATGTATGAACTCGCATTCAACTTACAGTTACAAGATCGTAAAGGTGAACTTAAAGACTTCATTTCACAAATAAATCTTCATCCTCGAATAATAGTTCATCTTAAGGCTACTTTGTTGGAAGCACTGGACAATCTTTTACACATTGCTCACCATCCAGTGTCTATTCAGTATGACACTGTTTTCAATATAGGAGACTACTATCTCTCAACCTTAACCTTCCAAAACTATTTCTTTGTTCAGAACCCCATTGTTCCCTTTGGTTTCATGATTCATTCCAGAAGATTTCATTCAGACCACAGATTGTTCCTCGAGTCTATCTATTATTGAGTCGGTACCCAGTTTTTCTAAAAAACAGGTGAACATTATTACTGATCAAGAATTCAAATTTTCTGATTTGTTTCCAATTGGTTCACATTAATTTTGTTGGAATCATGTTAATGATTTAAGGTGGTATGTGCACAAGAATTGTAACTGTACTGCTGAAGAAGTGAACAAGCACACAACTGCCTTCCGTCAATTAATAGTTATTGTAACAGTAAGTGAATTTGATCAAAATTGGAAGAGAATAAAGGAAGAATGGGAAATTAAGGTGTGTGGTAAAGTAGTTTCCTACTGAGAAAACACTAATACCTACATTTAAAGGGCATGGTTCTATATGGGTTTTAAAAAGGGCTCAAATTTTAAATCCTGAGAAAGGTGTTACTAACAATGCATCAGAATCTATGAATGCTGTTTTTCATCGCATGCAGCAGTGGAAGTTGGTACCATTGGATGTTATTATAGTTTCACTCTATCACCTTTCGTCCTTCTATGAACGTGAAATAGTAAGATCAATACATCAGTGTGGTAGCTGGCAAGTAAAAGACGAGTATGATTTTTGCACACGAGATCCATTACATATGCCTCGACTTCAGGCTGTATTTGACCTCTCAGATATTGTTGACAGTGTTAGAAAAGATTTGAAGTCTCTTCCTCAGTGCAAGAATGAATCCATTCCCAATAAAGAGTGTGAATCTAGGATCAGTTTAGCCAAATCTGCTCTATTAGATAATCGAGTGAAACTTGTAGGCAATGGCTCCTTCGTTGTGATTGAAAATGATGGTGTCACAACAAGAGCAGTGCGAATATTTCCAAAAGAGTCATGTTCATGTAGTTCAACAAAGAAATGCTTTCATCTGGCTGCTTGTCAAATGTCTATTGGCCTTGAACCACATTTTGATGGAAAAATTAACCTGGGGGAGTTGAGAAGAAAGGAAAGATTAAAACTATCAGGAAGAAAGAGACCACGGAAGCATGATTTTGCAGGAGCTACTGGAACAAAGACCAAAATAAGTAAGTATATTAAAAAAAATTATGATGTATTACATTATCCTTCATATTAGGTACGACTTTGACAGAGGATGGGGCTGAATTACTAGTACATAAAGTTACTAAGAAAGATTTTGATGACATAAAAGCAAAGAATGCCATGTCTCCTATTAACAATGACATTGTTAATCTGGTAACATTAGAGTCTTCGGATTTGGATGTGATTACTTGTCAGAATTCGATTCAAGTGGCAGAAGTGAAAAGTAAGTCTGTGATGCTGCAAAATGCTGGAAATTCTTGTTAAAACAATTTAGGCTACTGTATTCAATTTTTTCACGTAAAGATGACTGCAGAAAGATAATTAGTCATAGTTTGCCATTACTCTAATATAATGTGTTAAGTTAATAGGTTTATTTATGCTTGTTTGTTAGATCATCCATCTTCATTCTTGTACCAACTGTCCAATGCCACCAAGACAATTACCATTCAGCCCTTCTTAAAAGGCACTGACATACAATGGGATGCTTGCTTAAAGAGAATAAGCTGTTTATATCCTGAAGTTTTGCAAGTGCCAAATATCTGCATTGGAGAATACAACTCAGTGAGTAGTAAATACTTGTTTCTTCTGTAGTCACAAAAACATTTTCTTTCCAGGAATCTATGTACCTTGATGAAGGACATACTTTAGTCATTCAGACCTTAAAATCTGGACAGTGTGCATTTTTCAAGAATATAAGCATCAAAACTTCTACACATGTGCAAGTACGTACTCCACAGTGATTGTAATCAATTGTTTTTTAATATGCAGACTTTCATCATAAAACAGTGATGCAATATGTACGCAGAGTTTGTATGCTTGTACATGTTTAGCCTAATGAATTGCTACTATACATTCTTTGATGGGTTGTAGCGTTATGTCAATGTACTAAGGCTCACCTCTGCCCCTCCTACCTTTTTTAAATAAGTGAATTTTAACTTAATATTCCACTATTGCTATTCATTTTTACTGAGGCGATAAAAATTTGCCAAATTGAATTACTTTTTATGTTCCATGTAATAATGTCATGCTAATTTAATGCTGTTTGGTGAACGGTCTGGCTAGCAAGACTACTCCTGCTCTAGCATTAGAGAGGTAGTATATAATAGTAGAGGTGGTTGGTCTGCAGTGCTGTATGATTACATGAAGATGGCAACAGCTTGAGAATACTATAAGCCCAATTCTAGACTACTCCAGACTACTCCTGCTACTTCTGCTCTCCTGCTGTTAGACGGGAAGTCCTACTTCCACTCCTACTCCTGCTCCTTGTTTTAGGCTCTCCCGCTCCTACTCCTACTCCTGAGTAAATTCCGTGACTGCCACGTAGTTTTAGTGGCACTTGGAACCTATGCTCCTGGTTTTACGCTGCAACTCCTACTCTGTTACACAGGAAGTCGTACTCCTACTCCTGCTCCCGGTTTTAGGCCGCAACTCCCGCTCCTACTCCTACTCCTGCTCCCGGTTTTAGGCCGCAACTCCCGCTCCTACTCCTGCTCCCGGTTTTGGGCCGCAACTCCTGCTCCTACTCCTACTTCTGCTCCTGGTTTTAGTAGCCCCCTCCGTTTGTGTTTCAGTTCTATCAGTAATTAGTTTAGGACCTAATCCACTGTGTTGGCTGTGGGGCGGTAGAGTAAGGCGCGAGGTATACTCACGGTAAGGGAAACTTGCTGGCCGCGAAGTATGATATCCGGTTAGGCTAGCAAGTGGTAAGCTGCCACCAAAGTTCTCCCTCCCTTGACCGAGTTTTAAATCGGCGTATAAAGATAGGGAATATGGGTGAACTGGTGATACGCATGCGTGGTTGGGCTTATATAATGTTCCGATAACCACGCATGCGCAAAACAATGAAGGATGGTCTACCGGAAGTCCGGGGCACAACGACTAAATAAGACTTACAATAATTACGCATGCATACACTAATATCACTGTGCTGACAAAATAAGATAGCTAATGACACACACACACACATATGTTCTGTCTTGATCTTCTTTCTTCTTCACTTTCTTCTCCACTTTCACTCTGCTCTCGTCTCTCCTCTCGTGGGCACACCCACATCTCCCCCCCCTAAGATTGGCTCGGGGGAGACAATCTGATCACCAACTGTGGCCACTGTAGGTCTGTAGTCACAGTCACTCCAGTTTTGTCGACTCATACCATCAGCATTGGCATGATTGACTCCAGCCCTGTGTACCAGGACGATGGGATACAGCTGGAGAGTCAACGCAAATCTGAGCAATTTCTTGTTCAGAGTCGATCCATTTAGCAAGACGAGGCATGGCTTATGGTCAGTGACGACACGAACTTCCTTTGCGTAAATAAGAATTCAAAATACTTCAGAGCTGCAACTATGGCCAGACTCTCTAACTCTGTGACGGAGTAATTACGTTCAGCGGGCTTCAGCTGACGACTGAAGAATCCAACTGGGAGCTCCTCGTCTTTCCTGCAGACATGTAGGCAAGCTCCGATGCCTTCTCCCGAGGCATCCGTGTGGAGGACGTATGAATCATCTGAGATGGGTACAGTAAGAGACACGTGACAACATAACAAACATTTTAACTCACAAAATGCTTGGACCATCACATCCTGCTTGGACCATCACATCCGTCCAGACCACCCGAAGAGGAGCCCGGAGAGAAGTAGCTGGGGTGAGCGCACTAGAAAACTTAGCAAACCCAGGGATAAATTTCCTGTAGTAAGAGAAGGACCCCAGAAATGATCTTAGTTGCTTCTTGGTGTTAGGGCGGGAAAATTCGGACTGACATTTAACTCTTAGTTCCGGGACAGCCAATGTGCCACCACCAATTTTGTGACCCAAATAAATGAGATGTTTCCTCCCAAAAACACACTTTTTGGCTTTAATTGTTAGACCTGCCGAACCCAAACATGTAATGACTTCCTGTAAATGTTTAAGATGATCCGACCAAGACCCACTATAAACAACAACATCGTCCACGTAATTTTTGCATATGTTACCAACGGATTTAAGGACTTCTTCAACTGCTGCCTGGAAAATGGCGGGTGCATATTTTAATCCGAAAGGCATTCGTTTAAACCTGAATTTGCCAAAGGGGCAAACAAAAGTAGTCAAATCACTCGAACTTTCCTCCATCTCAAGCTGATGGAAGCCTGAGGAGAGGTCTAGGGTTGAAAGACACATACAAGGACCAATACTGTCCAAAATTTCTGTTAGGGAAGGCAACCAATACCTTTGAAGAGGAGTAAGGGAATTCAACTCCCTGTAATCAACGCACAGACGAACACTATTGTCCTTCTTACGGACAGGCACCAAAGGACTAGCCCATCCAGCATTGGACTCAACTATAATACCTTCCTTTAACATCTTGTCTATTTCTGCTTTCACAGCATCTCTGATGCCACCCGGGATCTGCCTTGGGGGCAAGTTAACAGGAGAAGCACCATCTACAAGAACAATTTCACATTTACTAGAGACACACAAACCAGGAGAATCACTAAAATACGCAGCCGAATTATCGAGGACATCTTTCAACTGACTTGCATTAAAACCAGGGCATTTCTCTTCACCGAGAATAGCCTTTGAGGACAACAGATCACCATCAATGCCCTGCTCTTCTGCCACGAGAGTGACTGCATTCACCGATAAGGGTCTGTCAACATAAACCTTGAGGTTATTGATGTGGGCTAACTTCGCTGGATGATCATTGCCTCTTGATACTTTGTAGGTGACTCTGGAAGTTTTGTCAACGACATTGTATGGGCCTTCCCAGGCAGCTTGTAAGGCTGCATGAATACCTGGGACACGCATGAGGACTTTAGACCCTACTTCCAAAGATCTATCAGACTTTCCTTTGAAGGACAACACACGTTTCTCCACATTCTTACTCTCCTCATTGACTGCAAGATCATGAATAACAGAAAGCCTATCATTAAGCTTAACCAACCATTCTTCAACATTTATAGAATCAAACTCTCTATCCACCCAGCCCTTGTACAATACATCTAAGGGGCCATGTACGTCTCTACCATAGACTAAATAGTGGGGCGAGTAGCCTAAATCTCGATTAGGAACCTGGCGGATGGCGAACAATGCCAAAGGTAAGAATTCCGCCCAATCTATACCTGAGTCAACCGCTTTAGCCAACATAGGCTTTAGAGTTCCGTGGAGCCTTTCAACTACCCCATTGGATTGTGGTCGATAAGGGGATGTGTGGCAATGCTATCAATGCCTAACATTTCACAAAATCCCTTCATTAACTTGCTCAAAAATATGGAACCCCGGTCAGACAAGACCTTAAGTGGGATACCAGTACGTGAGATTATGTCGGCAAAACACTGGGCTGCTTCAGTGGCAGAAGCAGTGCGCATGGGCAAAGCCTCCGGCCACCGACTAGAGAGACACACATAAGTAAACAAGAATCGAACACCACGTCTCCCTTTCGGCAAAGGACCAACAAGGTCGACCGCAACAGTTTCAAAAGGGACAGTTACGATCCTTCTCTCCACCATCTTAGCCTTCCTGTTCCCAGCAGAATTGACACGCAGACACACATCACACGACTTCACAAAATCTACAATATCCGAATGGACACCAGGCCATGTGAAGCGCTTGCCAATTGCACTTCTCATGCCTCTAACTCCAATATGGGCAGTACTGTCATGCGCAAGCTCTAAAACTTTGCGACGACTACATGCAGGAACAACAATTCTGTCAACTTTGTCTCCTTCACCATTCAAAATAGAGTGAGTGAGTACACCATTCAAAATACTATATCCATTCTGCTCTCTGATTGCTAACTCCCTTAAAGGTTTGAGGGAATCATCACTACTGACATTCTCATTTAACATCTCACAGTTGGGTTTATCAGCTAACTCAGGACACACAATGTCAACATGAGTGGATGTATCAGCGTCCTCACCTGACGTCTGATTGTCGGGTGAAGAAAGTAAAGAACCGCCATTCCCGTCACTATCAGCGCTTCCGCCCGAACCTTTACCAACCCCATCCACGTCAGAACCCGACAGAAGATCAACTACCGAAGAAACACTACCACTAGACCCAACCCTATCCACAGGAGGGGTGTATGACACATCAATATTGGATAACCTGTTACACTCATCAAGAAACAACTCAGGATTTGCTTCAACAACATCCCGTATGCATTTAGCTTTTCTCTTCGTGGCAGACTTCTTAGTCATAGAACAAGTGACCAAATTAATGTTGGCTACCTCCTGGTTAGTGACAGGGTCAGAAGGGGTTTCTGGGGCCCCCTCCGAGACGCCAACAGAGCAGGCATCTGCCGAGACAGATGGTTGAATGTCCGAGGTATCACCGGAGTGCCCCATCTCCGAGCCAGACAAGTCAGACTCAGAGGCAGCATTCAACAGGAGCCTCTCTGCCATCTCAGTACCCATAGGAACTGAAAACAAAACACTCCCACAAAGACTATCTTCATGAGCTACAGCCACTTTGGACTTAAACTTTTGACCCTTAAACTCAAAATTAACAAGAGCCGTGTATAACTGAACAGGCCTACCATCCCAACCTTTCACTTGGACTGTCTCGTCATTGAGTTGATCCTCGTATACTAGGCATCCTGGGACTATGGATATCTCAGCTCCCGTGTCGGGAACTATTCTACAAGAGGTTCCATTCACATAACCCATAACATGGGGTGCACCATGCCTCACAGCCACCCAGTTATTATTGTAAGTTTTACTATTGCCCTTCCTCACATTTAACTTCTTGCTTGTGTCAGCTTTGGAATCACCATTATCCCTAGAATCAGACCGTTTAGTTGGACAATCAGGGGACTTATGACCCGGCTCACGACATGTATAGCAAACTACCGACGGAGGTTTCCCACTGCCTCCATATGTGAAAGTGGGACTAGACACATTGCTTCTACATTCGAAGGCTCTGTGACCAAGTTTGTGACACTTAAAACATTCATAAGGACTACCAAATGTGCTTCTGCTGGTAAACCGACCCACACTAGGCCTCTCAGGCTCAGTAGAGTTGATAGACAACGCGAATTTGTTCAAGTCTCGAAATGACTTAAACTCTCTCTGATCCATAATAGCTCGCTGGCTAAAAGGACGAGAAGCTCTATAAGTAGCACAAGCAATAAACAGCAACAAATCTTCTTTGGAATGCGTCATCATGTCCATAGAATCGGTAAGATTTTTGAGATGTACATAAGTCTCTAAAGGAGACATAGATCTGGTAGTATTCTGAAACTCAGTGGTAAGCTTTGCTCCTAAGCTAGTTAAGCTAGAGCCTAATGCATCGATAAGAATCTCTTTTAGCTGGGCATAGGTGGTGGAAGTTCTATCAAGAGACGCCACTATTGAGGAACCTGTCTTCGACTGCATTTTTTGAAACAAAACACTTTTAAACCTTGTACTTGGACAACCTAAATCTTCTAAATCAGCCTCAAGTTTTCTGATATACTTGGCGATATCAGCACCATCCTTATGCGGGGCAAGATTATTAATCTGCCTATTTAACTCAATTGCTTCACCTGATGAAGCAGATGTACCAGCAGCCGTACGCATCTCACTAAAACCACTAGCCAAGGATGACAAGATCCTGGTTAAATCACTATGAGAGAGACCCGTGCCGTCAGAGGCATTTATTTCAACTGAGTCACCCTCTTCCATTGTGTCACTACTAACAGTAAGGGGAGACACTGAACGACCTTTTCTTTCGACTACACAATTAACGTCAACAACTGTAACACCGGAATTATCACTACCTAAATCACCTGCTTCTGCAAAATTACTACATATATATTCGCTAGAAGGGCACACAAGACTACCCTCACTAGTATACTCTGAGGACTCCGAAAAAGGACTACTAGAGTTATCTGAATCAACTGGGTTTGAAATCAGAAGATCACAATCCACACTAGAAGAACTAGAACTTTTATTCTTACAACACTCTTGAGGACTACCACTACTAGGACCGTAGGCTGAATCTGAGTCCCTGGGTTGCTTCGTATTCTTGCACGCTCTAGGCCACCTCTCTCTCTGACACATCCGAATAGCCCGGAGGACGAGATGATCTTACAGACAAAGGAAAAGACAGAAAAATGGGTGAGCACAAAACAATAAAATCCAAAGGAAACAAACAAAAAATGACAAAAAAAACAAAAAAACAAAACAAAAAAAACACGAGAAAACAAAGTCAAATGAATTACAACACTTAAAGTCCACTTCACGGGAAGTGCCAAAATAACCAAACAACACCAATTAAGACTTGTCAAACAGCTGAGCAGGGTTGAGCAGGTTGGAGCATGCAGGGCTTCTGCCACGTGGGGTGCGCTCCAAATAGAATTGAAGAAACGAATTTTAACTTTCTTGACCGAATCAATCCACGAACACACTCGAAACTCTTGAAACGCAGGTAGGAGAACTGTCGGAAGTCGCTCTCTGAGTATTAAATCAGCAGAGGTCGAACGCACACAGTAGGACTCGAACCAGAACTTGAACTTGACTTGAAACTTGGACTGTAGACACTTGAACAACTCGAACGATAACGAGGACAAATCAGAAAACCACCAGATGTGGTGAAACTCGACTATATGAACTTGAACAACTTTCTCAATGAACTCTCTCGATGGCGAAAGGCGATCTCGACACCGCTGCCTCCAGTTGTGGGGCGGTAGAGTAAGGCGCGAGGTATACTCACGGTAAGGGAAACTTGCTGGCCGCGAAGTATGATATCCGGTTAGGCTAGCAAGTGGTAAGCTGCCACCAGAGTTCTCCCTCCCTTGACCGAGTTTTAAATCGGCGTATAAAGATAGGGAATATGGGTGAACTGGTGATAGCATGCGTGGTTGGGCTTATATAATGTTCCGATAACCACGCATGCGCAAAACAATGAAGGATGGTCTACCGGAAGTCCGGGGCACAACGACTAAATAAGACTTACAATAATTACGCATGCATACACTAATATCACTGTGCTGACAAAATAAGATAGCTAATGACACACACACACATATGTTCTGTCTTGATCTTCTTTCTTCTTCACTTTCTTCTCCACTTTCACTCTGCTCTCGTCTCTCCTCTCGTGGGCACACCCACATTGGCCAATGCGCAGAGGTTTACTACCCTTCCTCCTGCCCCGTGCGCGGATCTGAATTCTGGTGGTAGCGACTTATTCAATTCCCCCACAATAATGATCATTAACAATACCTACCAATAATAGTCTCCTACTGAGGTCACTGTTAGACTGCATGAGTTCATACCTGAGGGTAACCGTGCTATTCCAGATTAACGTGATTGTAATAGCAGGAGGCCAAGCCTCGTGCTATTGATCTCTAAATAATAGTTAGACACTGCCACTAAGGGCACTACTGTGTTTAGGGTCCCGAAGGTCTCAGCTGTGGCATCCCGAGCGTAGCGAGGGCGCTACTAATGGGGCCTGAGGGACCCTAAACACAGTAGCGTCCGATGGTGCGCAGTGCCTAAATAATAGTTAGGCGCTGCTTCAGAGGGAACCACTGTATTTAGGGTCCCTGAAGGCCCTTGATTGTAGCGTCCTGAGCGCAGCGAGGGCGCTACACTTAGGGCACGAGGGACCCTAAAACAGTAGTTAACGACTGCGCAGCACCTAATTAATTTAGAACCTAGCAACAGTTCCTAACAACACAATTCGAGGTATTCTACATATAGGAGCCCTGCCCTGAAGGCGGGGGCACTACATATAGAATCCCTCCCTGAAGGACCTAAGAGATTTAAAGTCCCTCTGTCACAATACAAAACTACAGTAGCTATGTTCTAAGACCATTGCTAATTACGTTCCAGACAAGGAAGGAGTGAGGAACTACAAAAGAACATCTACACTACAGAAAGAAGCTTTATCAGACATTTTGTACAACAAAATTCCTAGACTTTGCAACTCTAATAATGATACTTCAACATCTTCTAGTCAACAATTAGTACCCTGTTCTTCTCCTTTGCAGAGCCATAATTCCACCCTAGCATCAACAACAAACATTCACAGAAACATAAAGACAAGTCTGCCAGGATCATTTACATTTAACTCTTGCTCAGGAATCACATTTAATATACACTATTAGTTGATATTTCATAGCATCATCTAGCTAGCTATTAGCTGTACTTGGCAATTGTAAAATACTATATAATTCTAAATTTTAAAACATACACTTGCTCTATCATAAATACTTGCAAGATTTAATTCAGGCACAATTTTAAGATACCAAACATGAAAGTAAAAAAATTCTAGCTCCTCCTTCTCTGGGGTAACTATCATAGAAACCACTAACCGTTTCCAATGCCCTGAGAGGCAGGGCACTACATATAGTAGCCCTCTGTCAGGGCACTACATATCATGCAAGATCAAGTGTAGATATTTTGCATACAAAAGGTGTAAAAGCTGTGTATGTTGGAAGTGCTCATGTCCCTGTTATTGAAGAGATAAAGGATGGAAAATTTCAAGTTTTATTTTTCAGTCCAGAATGCTTACTGACAGAATTAGACTGGTGAGATGTGCTGCACTCTAAAGTGTTCCAAGAGCAACTTGCTGGACTTATTGTGGATGAAGCCCACTGTGTAAAACATTGGTAAGCAATTGAAATGACTTTGTATTTGTTCATTCAAACTACATCATTGATATTCACAGTAATGATTGTAATTTTCTTTATACTTATTCTTTAGGGGTACCGAGTTTCGTAAAGAGTTCTCAAACTTGGGAGAAGTGAGAAGTTTAATTCCTGATCATGTCCACTGTATGGCACTAACAGCTACTGCCACTAAGACAACCAGGAAAGCTATTTGCAATGATTTGGGGATGCATAAGCCTTTCATCGTATCTGAATCTCCAAATAAATTAAATATGAAGTACATCATCCATAAACGACCTGGAACAATGGAAGAAACCTTCTCAGTTATCGCTGAACAACTGTTACAGCAGCGAACTGCAATGGATAGAGTACTGGTTTTTTGTCGGACTTTTGATGATGTTTCCCACTTGTATTTATTCATGAAGGACAGAATGGCTGAACAATCAACTGAACCACCTGGTGCTCCAGATCATCCAAAGTACTGTTTATTTGATATGTTTTCCTCTTGTACCCACCCTGATGTTAAACCTTTGATGATAAATGAATTTACTTAGGAAAAAGTACTCTTCGACTTTTGGTATGGGTCTGAACTGTTATATTGTCCAAAGAATAATTCATTGGGGTCCACCCAGTGACATTGAGGCGTACATTCAGGAAATTGGAAGAGGTGGAAGGAATGGATTACACACCGAAGCTATTCTATATAATAAAACATTTATAGGGTTGCATGTGTCAGAACAAATGAAGGATTATTGTTGGAAGAACCAAATGCAAACGAGAGGTACTATTTGAAGACTTTGATGAAACGAATTTATATTCTTCTCATCAAGCTCTAATGTGTACTTGCTGTGATTTGTGTGAACTGAAATGCACTTGTAAAGAATGTAATATGAAATAAATTAACATAATTAATATCTCAATCATTATTATTACAGTAATTCAATTTTTGTGTGAACTGAAATACACTTACCAAGAATATAATATAGAATAAATTAACATAATTAATGAATCTTAATCGTGTAATAATGTCATTAAATTTTTGTGGTTGCTTGTGTGAATTGAAATGCACTTGTAAAGAATGTAATATAGAATAAATTAACATAAATGATTCTCAATCATGGATTACAGTAATTACATTTTGTGTGAACTGAAATTCAGTTATAAAGAATATAGTATAGAATAAGTTAACATAATGAATGTAAGGTAAATACATTTTTGTGGTTGCTTATGTGAACTGAAATGCACTTGTACAGACTGTAATATAGATTAAATTAACATAATGAATCTCAAATGATCAATGTGTTTGTGGTTGTACGTGTAATATAATAAAATAAGAAATAATTAAAGTGTAATTTAATGATAGGTCAGTAAACTTCTTGCACGTTCTTCTATCCAAAATTTAATTTCAGTATGTTTAAGTTTAAGTATTATGTTGGAGTTCTCTGTGGTGAATTGCTTATGTGAGCGGTGAGGAATTATTGTAAAAACTTAAGTTGTGTTGAACAATTGCTCTAGAAGTTTCTTTTTTAGGTCAGTTGTGTTCTATTTTACTGTATGGGCAGCTGATTCCTGAGCCACTCCATTATGCAGATCAAAGCTAGACAATATTGTGGTCAGTGGCTTCAGCGCATGTGATACACGCAAAATCTACTCCTCTGTAATATTTGAACCCATTCTTGCTAAGATCATCTTGCATTCTCTATTCAAATGTTCCATGTAGAGATCTGCTGGAATATTTTAACCTCTCGACCATGTACATTAACTGTACGATTCCAACATGGCAGCCATTCATGGTGAGAAAAAATATCTCAACTGCAGGAAAGTATTTAATGCTTCCGTGGCAAAATTTGTGCGACTAGTTGCTTTATATATCAGCAGCATGTAGCGCCAGCATCGAATAATGTGATTACCATCACCTTCCCGTATTGCGTCTTTAAACTCTAGAAATAACAGTCCACTTGATAGCATACCACATGCATGTCCATGTACTCCATCCTGAGGTGGCTCTACAGGTGAGGAACTTGCACTTGGAATGTTAGTATCAACAAATGTATCCACAAGTTGTGCAATAGCAAGAAGAACTAATCTAGTTTGTTGATCTGCAGTAAGGTCTTCAGGTTTATCGGGGGAAAACATCATACTTGGACGATCATCAAGGCTATTCATATTAAATATTGTCATTGCAGCTGACACAATATGTGACTGTCTATAGGAAAACCAGGCACAACGCGGCACCTTCGAATTTTTTTTTTTTGCACTTACGGAGTTGTCGGCATCCAGATATTGAGCTCTCCAAGTTTTATCGTCGCAGCTTTAGTCGTTCCTGCTATAATAGACCTAACCGTTCCCTTCCGTAGGCTTGAAACAATACATTTTTAAGAAATCGATCGATCTTTTCTCGATATTACGCATGCCGCGTTGTGCCCGGTTTTCCCGTAGACGGTCACATATGAGCTTCTGTTACAAGAACAATAAAATCCTCACATGCATCAAGGTTATCCATTGGTTTCTTAATAACATTGCGCCTGCTGATTAAGTTCCTCAATTGATATCAAGTACCACCATCTCTTCCTGATGAAGAATTGTAATATTGTTTCCACATAGCCTACATGATTAGTCAATATATCAGTAAGGCAGTATTGGCATATGAAACTCCACCATTTTCCTGTCCCACCATAACAAAGACTTAGGTGAGGGAGGCTGTAAATAGGACTCAGACAAACCCTCAATATTATCTTAATGTTATTCTCAAAATTCCCCTTCAAAGTATCTTATTATGTGTGAGATTAAACACACTATGTGGAATGATTAATGTTCTTCAAATTACTACAAAAAGTGTCACACATGTGGTATCTACCATAAACAGTAAACTACATGTAGTAACAAGTATATTCAACACTAGCACTACAGAAAAACCACAGTGAACATTATATAAATGTTTACACCACTTAAATAAAATCATTGAAGGGTATGGTCAAGAAGCATCTGTCTCATCTAGATGGTGGGACATTTACATAAAGTTATCACTCAAACAACAATTGTTTAAAGATAAAATTATCTTACTATCCCCTAGATATTGTGTTTGCAAATATCACAATATTTAACTCACACTTATAAGACATCCCTTAGCATGCCAGTCTTCACACACCGGAAAAAGACCTTCATGTCTATCCAAAGGGCGTAGAGAGTTGCTTCGAATTCTCTTTGAGCTTCTAGCTCGAGCCACAGTTAGCTGGTCTCCACCCATTAGGATGTAATGAAAGTCATCCTTGGTGAAAACGGTGGGTTCATCAGAATTCTGACATTCCACTTCAATAAGTTCTGAATGAACTGGAACGTAATTATGCAGTGCTGCTTCCATTACTGCAACCATGCCCGCATTGCTTGTTTCACTCTGGGAGATCACACCTAATGGAGTCTACATGTGGGATCAGAACATGAGATGTAACACATAGCGATTATAGGATATTGAAAGTTAACTTACAATTTCAGACTTCTTCCCCATTTCACAAGAATACTCATGTGGGATTCTTTTCACTGCTCCCTTTGCTAAACTGCTTGAAGAAGGGCATATATTTTTTTAAGAATTCTGGCTATTAATACTATAGCCAAAGATAACAAGTCATTTCTGCAGCTAAGAAAACCATAATCTTGTATTATAATTCCGACAACAAATTTTTTCATCCCCTTCTGCAATTATTCATACTTTTCTTACCGTTGCTAAATAGAGTTTTCCTGGAATTTTGCCACGACATTGCCTAGCAGGTAAAGTGTGTGGCAAGGTCACAAAGAGATTAGCTCGACCATTATTTCAGTTTTCCACTGCTGTGTTGTTTCAAAATAATACAACACTTTTTGTTTTGAAAAATGACTGGCTAGTATTAATGGCACCACCAGAGTAATAAATTTAATTGTACAGAGTACATAGACCATTCAAAATTGTACGTACAGTCTTAGGTAAGTTTCAAACAATTCAGGAATGAAAGGGTTAAGTAACACCTGGGGAGGTGTTTACCAGGAGGCGACACCCCACTTTGAGCCCTTATAACTTCCACACTAATGCATACTTTACCAAGTGAGCATATATAACATTAGCTTACATCCTTTAGTTTCTTCATTTCAAATATATTTTAGTAATGACTAACTATGGAGATAAAATGCTTTTAAACTGAAAGAAATTGTGTAGTATAGCAAACTCTCATGAAACATTCACTGAGTTGTACTGCATAACTAATCTCCACAGTGATATTATTTAATGCATATTTCAATACTATAACCAGGAACTGAGCAGTAGTAGTGCAGACAGCCAGATATATAGAAAAACTGTCTGAATGTGGTGTGAATGATTCAGAACATGAGGTGGTTTATAGAGGTGGAAACGACTGGGCACCAAGAGGATCTAAAAAGCTTCAACTGGTAGTGCAAGTAATCTATGAGTTACTTTACTACATTAGTTGTTGTATAACTATAGCTATTTTTTAGCCTAGCTGCTTAGGTCACTCCTGTGGGAAATTTCTGTTCTTGCCTAAGGTTGACAAAAGTCAGCTCCTCACTTAAAAGGCTTTGCAGCAGTAATTGGGTAAGCTGCCACCAGACTTTGCAGCAAGTGATGTAGAATTGTCCTTTGCAGTAACCCACAAGCTTTCTCTTGATATTGACAGGGGGTTAGTTATGAAAACATTTACAAAGACAAAACACACACAAGGTCATGAAGACATTTGCAGAGCGAAAGGAAGTTGTCTACAGAGCTTCCTTTTATATCAGTGCAGAAACTGTTACTAAATATAGTGTTCTAAATATAACTAGCTAAGTGACAATGTACTTTGAATTATGGAATGCTGTTGTCAATAAATGTTAATTAGTGTCTTTGTGGATGCTGAATGTGTTGCAGAGGAGGCTCCACACACTTGTGGTTGGGGGGGCAAAATATTAGAGATTGGCACACTCCTATGAAATCTGATTTTTTAAGCTATAATACATCATACAAAAAGACTGATTAAAATGTTCCAAAGTGTCTTTTCTTTTCTTCATGTAGTGATACAAAGTCACAAGTTTTTGAAATGGGGAGGGGGGGCAATGCCCCCCCCCACAATTAATATTGGGGGAGCAATTGCCCCCCTGCCCCCCCAGTGGAGCCTCCCCTGTGTTGTGAAGGTCAGCATTCCACAGCTTCCCCCTTCTTCTTCAGCTGGGAACCACCTGTCGTGGGTGGCGTTCTTGTACTTCCAGAGGGAGGTTTGATTCATTCGTAGGTGTGGCTTCTTCACATGCCCTGCTTAGGCAATCAGCAATGATGTTTTCTTTTCCAGGCCTGTAGGATATGGAGAATCTGTAATTGCTCAACTTCAATGCCCATCTCAGGATTCTGTTATTCTCCTGAGGTCTAGACATCATCCTTTCCAGGCCACAGTGATCTGTTATTACTGAAAATTCCTTCCCATATAGATAGAAAGCAAAATGTTGAATAGATTGATATAGGGCCAATCCTTCAAGTTCTTGAGCAGAGTACTTGTTCTGAGCCCCATGTAGCTGCTTGGAATAAAATGCTACAGTTGATTTTCTGCCTTCTCTGATCACTGATAATACAGCACCAATCCCATTTGCACTGGCATCTGTTTCCAGCACAAATTTGTCAGATTGAACAGGGATGCACAATTTCACTTGGTTGCTGACACAGTTGCATAGTGCTGTAAATGCATCCTCCATTTCTGCATTCCATAGCACCTTAGTTGGTGCACTCTTGGTTGTGGCTGGAGTCAAAACTTGTTGCAATGCACTAAAGTTCTTGACAAACTTTCTATAATAATTGACTGTTCCAAGGAATCTTCTGACTTGCTTTTTTGTGGTTGGTTTGGGAAACTTCTTGAGATCCCTGACTCTTGCTGCTGGCACACTTATCTTGCCATTTCCAATCTCATGCCCTAGGAATTGCAAAGTGGTCATCCCAAACTGACACTTTGCAGGTTTGCATGTTAGTCCAGCTTTCTTGAGTTCTGTGAACACCGTGTTGAGATCTTTCAAGTGTTGTTGCCAAGTTGGGCTCCAGATCAAAATATCATCAATATACACACAACTGATTTCTGTACAATCCTTCAGCACTAGGTCCATCAGCTTCTGAAATGTAGCAGGAGCACTGGCAACTCCAAATGGCATCTTCAAGTATTTCCATTTTCCAAATGGTGTAATGATGGTAAGTTTATCACTATCTTCATTATCTACTGAGACTTGATGAAAGCCTTTAGCTAAGTCAATTTTACTTGGAACAGCTGAGTCTCCAACTGTACTGACAAGTTCCTCCAATCTGGGGATGCAATATGGTTCAGTTGTTGTAATTGAATTTAACTTCCTGAAATCTCCACAGATCCGGATTGAACCATCTGGTTTTCTAACAGGCACCATTGGTGAACACCATTTGCTGTTACTTCTGACAATAATTCCATTATCCTCCAAGTTCTCCAGTTCTTGTTTGACCTTGCCTCTCAAAGACATAGGCACTGAGTAGGGTTGACATTGTATTGGTGGATGATCTCCAGTGTCAATCTTTAGTTCTGTTACTTTGGTGACACCAGGTTCATCTTTCATACATCCATCAAATTTCTTCAAAACTTCTCTCAACTCTTCTTCATTGTAAAATTTACATCTGTCTTTCAATATCTGTTTTCCTGTCAATTCTTGTTGAACTTCTTCATCTTCTTCCTCTGACACAACATCCAGCCTGTTCACAGTTCCTCTTTCTGTCAATTTCATTAGATTATTGATGTGTGTCACTTTGCCTTCACCTTTGGCTCCTTCCTTCAGAATTTGATAGTTTACACTTCCCAGTTTCTTCTTCACAATGTAGGGTCCATCCCAACTTTCAGAGAGAGCACTCAACTTCCCTGGGATTCTGTATCTCACTTTCTGTCCAACTTGAAATTCTCTGTCTTTTGCATTCTTGTCATACATTTCCTTCCTCTTTTCAATGGTGTGTGCCGTTGCCAAAGCTGCCTTATCCCTGATTAGCTGTAGTTTGTCAGCCAGATCATTAACCCAAGCACCTGTCTTCAGATTCCTTCCATTGAATTTATTTAAGCCAAAATACAATACCTCCAGGGGGGTTCTACTTCTGCTGCCATAGATTAATTCGAATGGACTAAATCCATGTTCCGAATTTGGCATTTGCCTCAGAACAAAAAGGACAAATGGAATTTGTTGCACCCAGTCAGTTTTGCAGCTGATACACTTCTTCAAGATGGATTTGAAGGTGCCATGAACCCTCTCCAAACATCCATTAGTTTGGGGGTGATAAGCAGAGCTTGTGACATGAGTTATTCCCAAAAACGATGTTAAATCTTTCATTACAGCACTCATGAACTGAGGACCCTTATCACTCAGTATTTTCTCTGGTATAGTAGTGTTTGAAAAGATGGTCCAGAGAGCTTCAGCAACTGCTCTTGATGTGGTTGATTTTAAGGCTATAGCACTAGGCCACCTGGTTGCTAGGCAAATACTTGTAAGAATAAACTGACATCCTCCTTTTCCTTTGGGGAGGGGTCCCACTAAGTCTATGGCCACACTTTGAAATGGTTCAGTGATAACTGGTCTGGGAACCATTGAAGCTTTCTTTGGCTGATACTTAGAATTGTATTGGCACTTTGTGCAGCTGGAGCAATGTTGGTATATTTCTTTCTTCATGTTGGGCCAAATAAATCTCTTCTTTATCATTAACAATACTTTTTCTCCTCCAAGATGGCCCATCTTTTCATGCCCAAGTTCCATCAGCTTATTTCTCCATGACTTTGGAACAACAATGACTTCACCAAATGTTCCCCATTCAATTTCTCTTTCTTGTGTCAGTAGGCCATTATTCATTCTGAATCCTTGCAGTTTCTTCTTGCCAAGTTCTCTCCAAACATTGATTGTTGTGTCACTTTCAACATCCTTTACAAACTCCTGCCTTTCAGTTCCTTCTGTCACCGGCTTTAATTCCTCAATAAATTTCATCATATTGTCACTCTCTTGCATATTGCTATCTGCTTCTAATTCTGTAGGGATTCCTTGAATTCCAGACTCACATTCATCATTTTCCTCTGCTTCCTCTGTGATTATAGGCTCAGCGACTTTATCATCAGTGATTACCGCCTCCTCTATGGATGTGTCTTCATGAACATCATTATCAGTTGCTGGTGTTGCAGCTGTCAAAGTGTCCTCTTCACCAACAATACCATCCTCTAAAGCTGGAGTTGCTTCAGTGGAAGTGTCCCCTGACTCTGTTGATTCTATAACAGTGGAAGTTGCTGCCTCAGAATCTGTCACAAGAGGTTTGGCAGGAATAACTGGTTGTTGCTTCTTCAGAAGTTTTCCATTCCTCTTCTGTTGCCTTGTTATCACAGCAATATCTTTGGGTTCAGCTTTTCTTTCAAACATTGGAACAAACAACTCATTTTCTTGCTTGTCTTTAGGGTTCCAAGGGAAAATGATTCCTTGAAAGTCTTTATGTTTGTCACTTATTGCAGCCTCTCTTTCCAAAGTGATTCCATTAAATTCATATTCCACCAACACAAGTTTCCTATATCCTCTGATTGCACCATCCAGGAAAATCTCTTTGTCAGATTTATATGTTGACATTTCTGCAACTTCTGGAGTGACAACTCCTACTGAGGCACCAGTATCAATCAGAATTCTATGTTCTGTTCCATTCACTTTCCCAGAAATCCAACTTGAGGCTTGTCTGAAAGCACCCATGTTTGGCTCCTTCAGATTCTTCTCTTTCTTTACAGATGACTTCTTTTGGGGACATTCATGAGACCTGTGCCCAGTTCCATTGCAGATGAAGCAATTGTTGTTTTTAGAACTTCTGTTGTTGTTGCTGCCATTACTATTGCTGGATTCTCCATACTTGCCATCTTTTCTGAACCAGCATTGGTCACTGGTGTGACCTAACTTCTTACAAATGGTACAACTCTTTGCATCACTTCTGTCTTCTCTATGGTGAGAGTTTCCTTTCTTCTCATGAGTTTTGCTGCTTTGGCCAGGTATTTTGGAATAATCACCAGGTTGTCTAGAGTTCATCCAATCATTCAAGTGGTCAGTTAATTCAGTAAGATTTGAGCTGGTTTTCCCATCCAGAAAAGAAATACCATGATAAGGCAGACATCTCCTCAATACAGACCTCACTATAGCAAATATTGCTTCCTCTAAGGAAGTGGCATCCTGTAACCATCCTTCAGTTATTTTCCTGAGGAGTTCAATAATCTGAGATGCTCATTTCTTGTACTTGCTGACCAAATGCAATTGAAGTGGCTCCAACTGATTTCAACAGTGTCTTCTTGATGTATTCATAATCTTGATGTTGCTCTATGAGAGGTTGCATTCTTTCTGCCAAAGTTGAATCCAATTTTGGGAATAGCTTTGAGTTCCAAGTATCCTTTTCATAATGACAATCTCTCATGATGGTTTCAAATTGTAGAAAATATTGCCTCAGATCATTTCCTGTTTTGTAACTGCTGAATCCAGAAAATTTCTCTCTCCTTTCATCATCCAATTTCCTTAATCTTCTTTCCTCTCTACTCCTTCTTTCATCGGCTTCCATTCTTTCCTTTTCAGCTTCCAGTCTAGATTGTTCAAGTTCTAATTTCTTTTTCTCTATTGCCATCAATTCCTTTTCTCTTTGCCTTTGTTCTTCTTGTTTCCGTCCCTGTTCTTCTTGTTCCTTTTTCCTTTCTTCTTTTTCCTTTCTCTCCCTTTCTTCTAGTCTTGCTTGATTTTCTAACATTGTTGCTAATAATTGGGCCATGGTGGCCTCCAGACTTGACATTCCAGTTGCCATTCTTGTTTCCTTTTCTATAGTTACTTCTGTAGAAGTTTCACACTCAGTGTTGAGTTCAACCGTTTCAGGAACTATTTCTTCTCCAGAGATTTCCCTGCTGACTTCTGTAGTAATGTTGGTAATTGTACTACTTTTTGAAGTTTCTATTGTGGAAGTATTTTCTATTCTTTCACTTTCAATAAATGTTTCAGTTTCAGTGACTCTCTCTGCCAAGGGAACTGTCAATGTTTCAGCAAATTCCTCAGTATCACTATAACTTAATTCCAATAGCTTGAAAAACTGTGTCTCTTTTCTTTTCTTGGGATTTTTTCTCAAATTATAAGCTGTGCTCTGTCTCTGGACAGCAGCTGGTACTGGAGGAGTTACAGGTAAAAGAGCTTCTCTCCAACTAACTGGAACTGTTTTTAATTCTCCTCCTCTGTTAACTTGTACTTCTTTCTTCTTTCCTTTTGCAGGTCTGTTCTGCATTAATGTAGTTTTTTTCTGCTTCTTCTTCACTGGTTTTGTTGGATTGTTCTTTGTATCCCACCGCTGCCACCAATTGTGGGAAATTTCTGTTCTTGCCTAAGGTTGACAAAAGTCAGCTCCTCACTTAAAAGGCTTTGCAGCAGTAATTGGGTAAGCTGCCACCAGACTTTGCAGCAAGTGATGTAGAATTGTCCTTTGCAGTAACCCACAAGCTTTCTCTTGATATTGACAGGGGGTTAGTTATGAAAACATTTACAAAGACAAAACACACACAAGGACATGAAGACATTTGCAGAGCGAAAGGAAGTTGTCTACAGAGCTTCCTTTTATATCAGTGCAGAAACTGTTACTAAATATAGTGTTCTAAATATAACTAGCTAAGTGACAATGTACTTTGAATTATGGAATGCTGTTGTCAATAAATGTTAATTAGTGTCTTTGTGGATGCTGAATGTGTTGTGAAGGTCAGCATTCCACAACTCCACTGACTTAAATGGGAACCATTTTCCAGTTCTAAATGTGGGCTAATGAACGTTAATGGCCAAATTGTTACTCTAAAAAAATATTGCTGTAATTAGCTATACAGCAATTCATACCACGTCAACGCAGGCGGAACATTTTCTAGAAAATTCAGAGTCATGAATGGTGTAGGATCTTGAAGGTTCATAAAAACGAACAATAAAGCTGTCAACAAGTATAACAGCATAATCGTGAAAAACTGTCTTTTTAAGGTCTGAATTTGTCTTAATACCGCCGCAAAAATATCGTCCGCTATGCTCCTTTTGTAAGTTATAAAGTGTGATTGAATTATTATCTATGCTTTTAGTTTGGTTATCAAAATGCACACCTGCCCATTCTACCGGTGTTATACTACCTCAGCATCTCAGAGTAATTGAGTTTCCTTCTTTAACCTCCACCCAGCTAGGTATTACACCTTCCGCTGTCTCATCCATCACTTTTATTAAGCAACTGCTTTCGAATATTTCTCTTCTAATACGTCCAAAACAATAATATCCACTTTCATTCATTTGCAAATTGGTCAACGTTATGTTTCGGAGTCCGATTAAGTGCTGCCAGGCATTTATGGAAATGGGCTTACCTATCTCAGAATTATTTGCAGACCGGAAGCTCCAAAGAACAGGGTATGAACTACCACAATATTATATTGTGACATTTGCACCTGGAAAAATTGAAACTTGCGAAGGTTGTATTTGGCCCAGAAACAATTCTATACTTCTCCAATTTCGGCTGTTGACATAAGTTCTAATGTACACATAAAATATTGCCCACCGACTAAAACTTGTCAGTGTGAGCCTTGAAGGAAAAAAATCATTTTGAGAAATAACTGTATTTTCATAATTGTATTGAAAAAGCCTATAATGTGTAACCTAGGAAGCGTATAATATGTGACGCCAAAATCTAAACAGAGATAGCATAGATAAAGTGTTGACAGCTTTCAATAGCTTACTCATTTACTCTAGGGACAAGCATGATGCTTAATTTTAAAAGTTATAGAATGTGGAGTGAAATGAAAGGAGATTTTATAACCAACTTGAGGGTGCTGGGACAGTTGGAAAATGCGACTTAACTACAAAATTAGCTTGGTTGCTATGGCTTTGCAGACCTACTATATTTATTGCAGGCAAAGATGGCTTACCTGAAGAGGTACTTCACAAAACACTGGATGTTTACACAGTCTCAATTACAGACTTTGACTCTGAAGTGTAGAATTCAGCAGCTAATATCCTGTTTACTGCTACCCCACACCAAATTACATTTTACCTAACTCGCACGAACATTTTATGTGTATTATATTGGTAAATACTTAACCCTTTCGTTCCCAATCTCGTAGAAGATTAGATTTTTCCTCGCGCGTCCAAACAATTCGGAACGAAAGGGTTAAACCAAATGGCAATGTTATAGGGTCCACCCGGATAGGACTAAGCCTTGACAAGTTGTGGAGCCTTGTCTGCTGTATCCTCGTAGCTGAACCGCTGAGAAGTATCTGGATCCATTATTTGTTTGCATAAGGATTTCAGTAACACTAAAATGAACTCCGACCTTTGCAAACGTCACTAGCGGGTAGTGAGTTACCGCGGTTGCGGGGGCTTCTTTCGAACTTCACGAAGGCTAAAGGTAAGAATAACAGAGATCTAAAGCTAATATTCTACCTCGGATCTTTTACTACGATATTTTCTAACCTATAAACCGTAGTCTCATCAACATCTTCTAGCCCAGTTGCCACCAGTAACTAGCAGCTTATTTTACTACAATAGTTTACAGCTACGTATTGAGACTTGCCTTCAATGTTACACACTCAGAATATTGGATTTAGTCTGAGTACTTATGTGGCAGAAAATCGGGAATTGTTACTCGTCTTGATTTCAAAAAGCATAATTAGATTTATATTAAAATTTTTTTTTTAAAGATCAGTAACTTTCATAAAATTTATTAACCACCACCTAAATCTTTATCTTAAAGTTTACAGGTTATATATTTTTAGGAAATATTTTCAAAAAAAATGTCCCTCTCCAGGTCCACCCAATTTTTTTAGGTATTTTGACTTTTATTAAATTTTGTAAAAAAAATTTCCTCCCTTAATTTATTGTAAACACCACATAATAGCCAAGAAAATAATAATTTTAATGTATTCAACTATTCCAGATGCCTTTACATATATGTCTTTGTTGATCAGATTGACTCCTGATAGTATTCTATGAGTCAATGAATAGGAGTTAAAAATAAATAATAATAATTAGCAAATTTTGAGGCAAAGTGTAGTGTCTATCAGTTTAAACTTGAACATTATAGCTACCTCAAAAAATGTTGGTATAAATTTGAGGCTGATCAAGTGTTTTTTTCTTATTGGTAATAGTAATTACAAATAATTGCTATAATTATCAGTTATAGAGATATGCTAATGCAGTCCAGCAGTTTAGTTCAACTGGCAGGGAAATCAGTAAGACAACCAGGGTTCATTCTTAGAAAATCAGTACTTATTCCATTTGGAAACAGTGGACAGAGTACCTCTACTCTTACAGTTACCAGGTCTACATTAACTTCAATTTGATACTACAGAAGTAATCAATACTCAAGAATGATGTAAGTAATTCCATATTTGTTAGCTTAATATGCAAAATAACTTTGGCCTTTCTTTTTTATAGCTAAGCATCTGGCATATAGAAATCTTCTGACGGAGTCAGTTCGTCGAGTGTCTCGCGTCACCGACCCTTTAGCTTTCCTACATTGGTGGGTGGGGACTAGTATCAACGACTGTGTAAATGACATCACTATTACGTCATCATTAACACCATTAACTGGTAGGCTAAAATTAATCACCATTCTTACACCTTCCTAATGGGAATATGGGGTTGAGGAACGTGCTAACGATTCTGATTCTGCAATCAGATTGGAGCGCCAGTATTATGTTGCCCACACGAGCCGTTAATATTAGAGCTACCTGATCCTTTCCTTCCTCCCCGCCCACCAATATAGGGAAGAAAAGGGGTCGGCTACGCGGCTACGCCAGACTATTCGTGGAGTTGATTGTTGTTACTGGAACGTAAATTTGAGGCTACCATATCAAGGTGGGTTTTCACTGCACTAGGTATTCTGTTTCTACTTAGTATACTGCTCGTAAAACGACTACCAGGATCAATTCCTCAACTTTTGATAGTCACTAACACAAGTATAATAACTAGATACTCGTTCAGTAGCTATAGGAAACAACAATATCACATCACTTTATACTTTATTATTGTGCATCTAACTCTATTTTGGGAGTTTTGCATCATACCCCTCATAATGTCTTACCAATTACCTATACTGCAATCTGATTGAGTACCACTGTACTAACTCCAGTACATATCTCCTCCCCAACGACGCCAAATATGCACCAGTAGCAACTTGGGAAAAAAGGACCAATTGCTTTAAAATTGAAAAAAAAGAGGGTATTTTATACCTTGTGTAGAGCACTTCCTCTTGGAATATTTCGAGACCACCAAGATAATAAATAGGCTGCAGCTAGTTCAATAAATCTGGGCAGCAATCTAACCAATTTGAGCACAGTTAATTCGAGAAAACTGCAATAAAAACTTCCTATTCAATTTTCAAGCGTATTAATGTTGAATTCGGCAATCTAACAGGAGGTCGCTGTTACTCAAAAAACTGCTGCAGTAATTGTCAAACAACAATATCTTGTCATGTCCACATTGGTCAATCATTATGTGCCAATAGGTAAATTAAGAGGTATAAAGGGTATCTTGTGATATAAACGAGCAACATAGCTGTCAACATGTATAACAGCATAATTGTGATAAACTTCAAGACCTGAAAAAGACCGGCAAAAATATCGTCCGCTTTGCTCCTTTTGTAAGTTATGAAGTGTGATGGTGTTATTATTTATACTTTTATTTTGATTGATATAATGGACGCTGGTCCATTCTACTGGTTTTGTACTACCCCCGCATCTCAGCGTAACTGAGCTTCCTTCCTTAACATCAGCAAAGTTAGGTATGACACCAATCGCTGTCTCATCCCCCACTTGTATACGAGATGTGCGATTGAATAATTCCCTTCCTTTATGTCCTTCACATATATAAATTCCACTGTCATTTAACTGCAAATTGGTCAAAGTAATGTGTCTGTCTCGGATTAAGTGCTGCTTGTCATTTATGGGGAAGGGTACATTTATCCCAGTATAGTCTGTATACAGGAACTTCCAATGAACAGGAAATGTACTACCACAATATACTGTGACATTAGCACCAGGAAGAACTGTAACGTCCATCGGATATATTTGTCCCAACACCAACTCTATTCTTCTCCAATTTCGTCCGTAAACATAACTTTGATTGTACGCATACAATATTACCCAGCAACTAAAAACTGTTAGTCGAAGCCTTGAAAAATAAAAATCCATTTGAGAAGTAATCATTTTTTCATTGTCGTCATAAAACGCCTACTACGTAGGTGAATGTGCGACGCCGTGTTCTAAACTTCTAACACTCAAAGCTACTAAAAATAACGTCGAGTTTTTAAATTACGTTTATAGGGTAAAGGTATTTCAATCCCATAGCAACCACTCGCCGACACTGTTTGAGTTGAAAAAACAACAACAAAACAACAAAACAATACACGTTATTAAATCTTTAGCTAAGTAGTAGCTGTAACCCACAATACATACACATAACTGGCACAAGACTTACCTTGTGGTTAGTCTAGTAGTGGGCAGCCAGTAGATACAACCTTGCTTTGGTGTCTATAGTATAGTTCTTTTGCTGATTATATTAGACAAGGATTCCAATATTAAGAATAACTTTACTGGACCTCAGTCTGCATTGAGCATTTTCAATTATAAACAGAAGTTGACAATCTAATTACCAGTTTGTGGTTTTAAGGTATTTTTGTCATATCTCAACTTTGGTACTATCTAAATAAAAAGTTAACATGCCATTGAATAGCTCTCTATGTTGCCAACATTTTGATACTGAAATTAACACTTAAAAAAACAAGTTATTAAGGAGTGAATTAATTGTTGTGGTTTTAAGGGTGGCCGCACACCGCCTACGCAATTTTTTGTTGATGGTTGCTAACTATTGTACTTACAGGGGCTTCTCTACTATAACACAAGGACACAGTACCTGCCGAAGGAGCCGCTCACTAATTTTAGAGCTAATCTGGAGGAAATATCGGGGCCTGGTTATAAAACTTTGTAGCAATTTTTTGGAGCGGTGCGGTAAGTTGGAGTTCCGCAATAGACGATATGCATTATGACGTAACGGCAAAGGTCACAGAGGTCAACGGTGAATCGACGGTGTTGTGGTACAGCTCCAGTGAAGTCGAAAATGTCAAGGCGAAAGTGTTCTGTTTGGGGCTGCCATAATAGAAAAGGTAGATGCCCAGAAAACATTGAAGGAGAAAGAGTGTGTGGCTGTCCCTCCTTGTGCTTTTCAGACTGCCCAAAGTCAAAGGAGTTGTTAACTCTACACTACATTGAGAAGATGCCTTCTGATGTAAAAAGAGCAGTTGTGAATAAAATTAACTTTACTAGGAAGGATGCAGTAGGAGGAAAGTGGAAGCCAACAGCTGAATCTTGTATTTGTAACCTGCATTATTTAAACTTCAAGGGACCCACTAGATCTAACAGCCATTTCTTACCCCAGTATTTTAAGCGGCCTCATGAATCTACAGTTACTCCAGCAAAAAGACGTATGTTAGTGCGTAACCATGCTGATACTTCCTCTTTTCAGGTGGATGAAATTGCTTCTAATTCTACTGATAGTGTTATTGATGATATCTCAGATCAAGAAGATTTCCATGTATTAAAAGCTCAAAATGTTGAGTTAGAGGCAAAGATACGACAACTAGAGTCATCGCTAGCTCAATCGAGCGTCTTCAGACGTCACTACAAAGATTAGACCCTAGTTTTTTGTCCCAATCACAATTACATTATGTATACTAGTCTTGGACAAGCTGAGTTTCGATGCTTAGTGACTTGGCTATCAACAACATCAGTGAGTAGGAGATCAACATCCCCATGTCCTACTTTACTATCTTCTGCAGAGTCTGCTTTAACATTTTCTCAGACATTACTTCTAGTTTTGATGAGAATAAGGCAGAATCTAACACAAGGTGATCTTGCATGTCGCTTTTGTATCGATCAATCATCTGTGTCACGAATCCTTAATCAATGGATACCAATGTTAGCAAATGTGCTTGGTGGATTAATAGTATGGCCTCAGACTAACATTGAACCGGCAACTCCTCCTTATAACTTCCTTCCTAATTCAGTTGCAATTATTGATGGCACTGAAATATTTATTCAGCGTCCAAGTAATTTGACCACCCAAAAATCATCTTATTAGTGATTACAAAAGCCATACTACTGTAAAATATTTAGTTGCTATAGATACTTTTACAGGAGTTTTTATATATGTTTCAAATGGATTCTCTGGAAATGCAAGTGATCGCTACACCATTGAACAAAGTGGTATTTTGGAGGTGTTAAAACCAGGTCAGCGAATTTTGGCTGACAAAGGATACACTGCCAGAGATTTATTTGCTATGAAACAATGTTTTCTAACCATTCCATCTTTTCTCAGTGGGAACAAATTTAGTGAACGAGAAGCATTGCAGTCACGCACCATAGCTAGTGTTAGAATCAGAGTTGAAAATGCTATCAGGCGGCTAAAAGAATTTAAGATATTCACAGATTGTTTATCTAATCGAAAACAAACGAATTGTTGATGATATGATTGTTACAACATGTGCATTATGTAATTTAAGAGAAAGACTAATTAATGTTTAAATGTTTATGATTCAAGTACTCTAGTAATTATTTGTGGACCTAATGTAGTGTAATAATATTGTTTCAGTTTGTCTTTCATTTCATCCCATAAACGTGCATCCAAATAAATTCTTTCAACATGAATGTCGGATAAAGTCCAGACAATGAAGTCGCAATAGCTGGCTTTGGTGATTCCTAGCTGCCCAATCACTTGATAATAATAGTCATGGTTCCTTTTCAACATAGGTTCATGATTCTCAATAGATAGGCAAAACTTAGAATCAGCACATGCATTAACTATGGAGTCATGGCGATGGTTATAAAGACACTTGACTTCAACTAATCCAATTTTACCAAAGTCAATGTAGAAAATGCCATCAGGTGAGGCACCCAGGAATGGTAATTCAACACTGAGGTAGATACCACATATATCTACCTCAATTCCCGTTATACGCTGGTATTCACTTAGTGCTTCCTCTTCGTGAGTCGTTCCCCAATTTATAGCAGGTGTATTAAGGTGTCCATAATCACCTAGCAAAATCTTGCTCAAAGAAGGTGGATACAACATTCGAAACTTCCTATTACACACCCTACCAAAATTGCTTGCTGTAATTCTCCACTGTCTAGCATCCATCCATCTTGGGTTATTTCTTTGTCCTAAAGTCATCAATTGTATTAACTCAACTTCTTCAGATGTAACACCTAAAGCAGTAATTAAATTATCTACAGTAGGTTCTCCTTCAGAAATAGCCATTAAGATGTCCATCGGATTTTTTAATGGGTTGTTTCATTTGCTGCATCTTTTATTGAAGCCAGTCTCAAGTTTTCGCCTTCAAAATAATCTATAATACTTGGTTTAGATCCTGTAGCTTGTAAATCTTTAAGAAGTGCTTCAATAACAGGTTTTGGACCATTGTAAGGAACATACCCTTCACTGGATGCCTTTCCAAAATCTAATTCTTTAGATAAAACAGCTTTACCTGCCATTGAGGGTCTAGACCATGCACACTTCATACTTGTTAAAGCAGTTGGGGATACCTCGGCTAAGGTGAGCAACAACGCTGCAACGTGCACACAACTTTGGGTAGCACCAGCTGCACAAAAGCAATTGCTACCCAATGGCGTACCATCCTTTACCCTAACAAAAAGAGGATAAAATGAGGGGTTCTTTCTCATAGTTGGTCGGCATTTTGCTCTAACATATGATAGCTTCTTTACGGCCATCAGATTCAACAACTTCTTCCACTGTAGCTACTTCAATTTCATAAAGATGGCCACATTGGCACAAACGTACACCTGTTCTCAAGTTCTTTGTGTACCCACCTTTCTTCTTCAAATAGTTAATGACAACATCTTCTTGCACCAATGGGAGCTTCTCTTTGGTCCACATTCCCACAGGTAAGCAGTCAAACTTTGGCACTGAATTTCCACTAATGAACTCTTGGAATGCCTCTACTTCTAATTCAGATTCAAAGAACTCCGTATTATAGCAAGCCCCAACTTATAGTTATTAGTTCAGCCTTGGTCCCACTCACTGGTAAACGACGATCACGTAAAAAATCTTTGAGTTGCTCCACAGTCCAGTGCACTAGTGGACGTACAAGTGGATCTACCCCGGTTATAGAAGCCATACACAAGTGGAGGTCAGCTGTTGATTCACCGTTGACCTCTGTGACCTTTACCGTTACGTCATAATGCATGTCGTCTATTTGGTGCACTACTAGCCGAGCCGATACTCTACTGCAAGACAAAGAGTTCTTATCCATTTCAATATTACTTCATGATATATTCGCATTTTTTTCTATTTATAAGATATTGAAAAATTCTCAACGTGGTGCAGTTCATTTTTTTTTGGTTTACCCGTGTATAAAATTTTTGTGCCGTTCTCATTATTAGATTCCAAGAAAAACTGTTACAAAATTTAGAACTTTAATTCCACTCGCAATTCTTAAGAAATAGCCCCACCCCCATATCTCGTACCTACGAGTACGCGAGCAATTTTTTTTTCAATTAGTTTGTATTGGTTCTAAAAAGAGCCCGCCTATATCAAGAGTAAACAAACATCAATACAACAATAATAAGAGAGTCAGAAGAGAGAGCAGTTTATTGGAGATAGCCATAGGTGAAGGTATTCGATCTGCGCAGCTTGGGAAGTTTTCGCTCCGCAGAAATCGAGCCTGGTATATCCATCCGCTTGAGTTCAGGTGCGCAGAGTCCAGAGAACGGCTACAGGAGGAGAGGCAGCCTGGTGCACCTTGCTGCGTGAGCTCAGACGACGTATGGAGAGTTGCTGTAAACGGATATGAGACAACAAGAAGCTAAACTAAAACACTACAACTTCTGCTACTACTGCGTGATAGTTTCTGCTCGCGTATTATCAAATGGTGGGGTATTGGCGGGGAATAAATTAATGTCCGGATCTACAGGCAGTGCCCCTTGCTATGTGCAGCCACCCTTAAGGTATTTCCGTCATATCTCAACTTTGGTATATCAGAAGTTGATAGCTACATCATTGGATAGATTCCAAAATCACTAAAACTTTGACACTAAAATTTATACTAAATGCTAGGACTGAATAAGTCATGCCTAGGAAAATAACATATTTAATGTTAATTGATTGTGTTCTAATTTTGTATGCAGCTATTACATAATACATGCATACAGCTAATATTGATGGCCATAGATAAATATTGCTGGAATTTTTTTTGGAAAATATAGGCTCATAGAAGCAATACCAAATGCTAGAAATATAGGCAACTTTATTAGATTAGCATCAATAGTAATGATTAACTAATGTGGAATGTGTGAAATTATATTAATAAATGCTAACAAACATAATAAAAAAGAATACTAAAAGACCACGTTTTAGCTTCAGTTATGCTGCAATATAACCTTTTTTTTTTTGGTAATTTCACAATACATAGCTAATTATTACAGGAATTTTGGCCAAGCAATAAATGAGAAATGTAGCACATTTTGAAGAAATTATAGGTGAAGTTTGGAAGTATTGGAGAAATAATTTTAGGCAAGAAAAAAAGCAATATTTATCTATGCCTACTGATTGATATGTTGCCTTTTACACTTTTCTCAATAAATTGTACTAATAGTCTACAGTTTTGGGCTATCATTCTTTAACTCAGCTGTAAACTCTATTGTGTATGTCTTGTAACAAATTGGATAACTCTTTGTTAACTATGATGATTAATAAGAATATTATTGGGAGCGTAGCGAGCGAGACAGTATTAGGGGTGGATAATGCAAAATCGGGTATATGTGTTATTGGCGAGCGAGCGTAGCGAGCGAGACACTTACAGGGGTAACACAATCGAAAATCGGGGATGTTTGTTTATTGGCGAGCGAGCGTAGCGAGCGAGACAGTATTAGGGGTGGATAATGCAAAATCGGGTATATGTTATATATATATATGTATGTATGTATGGATGGTACGTATGCTCTTTAAATGCGCGCGCTTCTAATTACGTAACTTAGGTAAAGCGTTCACAGTTCCAGTTTTTTTCAATTAACGAGCGCGGAGTATCCTGCTGCAGACGCAACATTGTTTCAACCAAAAAGTTTACAGCTACTCTCTTCTTGAAACAATTGTGAAGTCTTTGTCAAGCTGCGCTTCTTTGCCACTGCTTTCGAAGTTTATTCAGGTAATTGTTAGTTTAGTCTGGGATCAGAGACTTTAGATTCTCTGATGCTAACTGAGAATGGAAAGGGTTACACTGTGCACTACAGTTAGATGTAATTTCTGTCCTATTTTTCTGTAAAAAGAGTCTGCTCGCTCGCCATGCATTTGCGCTATTCGAGCGCACCACTAGTTTATTTATTTGTATATGTATGGACGTATGTATGTCATTTTGTACTTTCACCCTCGCGTTTTTGTGTTAGTTATGTGTTCGACCCCGTCCCAAATTGCACTAAACAGAATCCTCTGGTTTATCGATCAGTACCCGTATCACCCTAGAAATTGAATTGTTTACCGTTTTGAATTCTTTTGCGGGTGCAGTTAAAACTTGAAAACTTAAGGGACTTCCATTTCTATTCGAGTTAGTGGGGGTGGTAAGTCAATGCGCTCTTTGTCATGGTTGTAAGCTGTGCGCAACAGTATTTACTTGAAAATACATTGTCCACTAGACTACCGCTAAGGTAAGTCTGTGTAGGTGCATGTCCAGTTGTGTCAAAGCATTGTGTGTTACTACTACTACTTAGCTAAAGAATATCACAAAGAAAACTTTGAAAAATAACGTGTATTGTTTTGTTGTTGTTTTTTTCCTTCAATTCAAGCAGTTGCAGAGAGTTGTTACTATGGTACTGAAATCCCTTTACCGTGTATGCGAAATTAAAAAACTGGACCTTATTTTCAGTAGCTTCAGCGTTAGAAGTCAAAATCATTCATAAAATGGTATAGTCTTTAGGCTCGCTCGCCATTTGTGCTCAAGCACATCACTAGTATGTATATATGTATGTGGTGGTACGTATGCCCTTTAAACGCTGGGGAACTTTTCTCTCCTAATAACACGACTTTTTAGGCTTGACCCCAGTCTATTCTGAAACTACAGCATTAAGCAAGCCTTACTTTATACTTAAGTTCCAAAGTGTGAGGAAATTCCTGCGAAAACTCTTGCTTTTCAAGAAACAAAAAGTTGATTCGACCGGTTACTATGACACTGATGACCCTTTACCAGATGGAATTCATAACTTCGCCGTTTTCCCGGCTAAGTGCGGCTTGTTAGTTGTCAAGAGCCACCTGTAGTCAGTACTTAGTCTCGCGCGCCAGACCCCTTACCAAGGGGAAAGGGGTCTGGTGTCATTGCGTACAAAGACTCGTTCCTTAGGAATTTACCGGGCACATTTATTAGACCTCAATAATGCTATGAATCTCATTATTACATTATGAATAACATTAAAGTCCATTCCGGACAAGCAGTTCCAATTAGTAAATGTGGCGCGCAGAAATGGAAGAAGTTCGTCTTTGTGTACTCTGCTCAGAAGATATTACTGCAAACAGGGTTAAAAGAAAACTCACTGGAAGTGTTACTAGCATTGTTGAAGTTCGGAACTATTTGAAGAAGTCCTTCCCTCAGGTTGCACCTTGGATCAATCAAAGTTGCACAACTACTATGTCTGCAGACCCTGTTTCCGAACAATGGAAACTATTTTAAAACTCAGAGAGGAGGAAAGTTCAGCTTGATAAGGCAAGAGGTGCAATCATTGCATTCCATTGGTGCATCAATCAACTTCAGATCCTTCTGATGAAGAAGACAGTCTAGTGAAGCGGCAACGATTGCTGTGTGATGAAGTGGACAATGCTCCTCCAGCAAAGGGACAATGTTTGCTTACAGATTCTTCTATAAGTCAACAGTCTCCTGCAGTTTCGGTATAATTAGCTGTTACTAGCTTATTATCATTGTAATAGCTATACAATTATGAATTTATATTTTGCAGGTTACTATCGGTTACAAGAAGCCCAAGAAGTATATTCTAACACCTTCTCGTAAAAGGATATGCACAAGCATCACAAGAGGTAGCCATGTGTCATTGACAAGGAGGTGTTTAGAAAATGAAAACATTAGACACTGTGTTCTAAATGGAGTTTGCAGGATGGTGCATAAAGAAATAGCTACACTGTGCTCCGATCTTGTGCCATCAGTTTTACGTGATAAGTCACCTGAACTTTTGAAGTCCTTCCAATGGAAGTGTTTGCTAGATGAGCTGGAATCCCACGCTCCAATACTGAAGAGTTGCATTGGAGTTAGAAGGCCGGCATCTCAACAACAGGCAGTAATTGGAGTCATTACCGCTATTCTATGCAAGAATCGAAGAAACTCGGCCTCACTTGTTCAGCGAATTATTTCTGTCATTTTGTATAGTGGGCACGCATCCAAGATGGTAAGTATATAATTGTTGTTGCTAAGAGTTTTAGGTTTATTCAGATAAAATATACTGTACAACATGAAAATGTAACAACCATGTTTATATTTAATGAGGAAATGAAAACAAATTATTTCTTAACATCCTGAAGTGTGGTAACTTTTTGAGGAAAATCCAATTGTTGCTGAAATGCCTCTCTGTAACAAATACTGACAAACTGGTAAATATTTTCATGTTTCAAAGTAATCTTCTGATTATCACAATATTCAGATTTTCATTTATAGGCCATTTAGGAGACATTTTGCCCCCACCCCCTTAAAATAGTTTTGCCTTCCTAAAAAGCTATTTTCTTTAATTTTTTGAATTTTATCACGTTTTCAGGTATTTGAAAAACTCCAAAAGCTCCAGTTATGTATGTCACATAGTTCTACTGTTAGGCTCTTGGATGTAATTGGTAAAGATTTTGATTCTGAAGTATTGCAATGGAAGGAATTGATAGAGACTGAACTGATGCAGTCCTTTCCTCTCAGCAATGTAAGTAATTTCTAAACAATGTATTTCTTTTGATGTTGCTACTACAAATAATCATTATTTCAGGTTTCTCCAGCAATACCTAATATTACGCCCACAGATTTATCGAGTGATTCATCTGGTAGTATATCGTCAGCTTTGAAGTTACCTATTGCCTCTGTTGAAGATGATTCATCATCTCTTGCTTCATCTAAATCTGATGATTCAATGTCTCAAAATAGATCATCACAGAATTACATGCCTTTATTAAGTAGTACTTCTGCAGATGAGCCCAATTGTCCTAGCACTTCCACTGATGCTTCTGTTCAACACCATGAAGATACTATTCAAAGTTCCTCTGGGGAAGATCAAGATGTTCAACATCATAGTGAAGATCAGATTACAAAATCCACTTCAAGCTTGTACAAATTGGTCTTTGACAATATTGACAAATCTGTGAAACCACGATATATGCGATCAATTGTACAAACAAAGTCACTGCATTATGTACACATGTATTGTGTAAAGGATCGTATTGATTTTTCAGGACTATCGCAAGTTCCAAAGTCTATTGATGTAGATGATTCCCTTTATTCTATTTTACCAAGTGATAAAGACTATAACTGTCTTAAACAAAATTTTGATTTTCTCATTGCAAAAACTATACATGGACATGTACATTTTTTCGGAGAAGACTTCAAAAGATTGATTCCAACACATGTTCCTCACCAATATACAAATCAGATGACTCAAGTCAGAAGTGGTAAGCAAACACACTATCCATGATCTATGATTTATTTCATGTGTAAATTTAGGCTCCTCTTGGTGTTTTACCGAAAAGTGAAATGAGTCATGAAGAAATGTCAGATATTCTTGTGCATATGCAAAAATGCAAGCCTTTTATCAAGACATTCGATTTGGAACCATTCACTCAGACCGATTATCAGCTCTTTCCTACTTTGATTGGTGGTGACCAATTGACAACTTCCCATGCTAGAGGTTGCATTAAATTTCAAGACAATGCAGAAAATAGCTTGGACAAACTCAGTGGCCTCCTTCCTGTAGTGGAGGACTGGCATGCTAAAGTATGTTTCTTGCAAGTAAGTAGTTCTGATATATTTTGGAAATGATTAATTTACACATTGGTCCATGTATCTAGGTGATTTCTACAAGGCTTTACAAGACGTCATCAAGTATGCAACGTGGAACATTATTTCAATTGCGGAATTTACTTAACCGCAGAAACATTTCCACCTCAGTGAAAGCTAATGTAAATGCTTGGGAGGATTTCATGGATGTGATTACCAAAGGCCACATATTAACTGCTGCTCTTGAATATCTTGGCATGACATCTCTAGATAGCTTGCCAGATCCTTTAATTGTTGATCGAAACATTTGGATGGAAGACAGTAAGTATAGAAAGGAAAAATTGTTGGATGTAGCTACACAAGTAGTTAACAGACATGTAAATCTGGCCACCGAATTTGACAGAAAAGATAGTGAGCTAAAGGGTACTGTATATTCTTATGCATGTGAAACTCTTAGTTTGAGTCTACTGTTGATGGAGTTCAAGGATTGGTATTCGAGAAGGAGACAGTAACAGAGTAATGGCAGTGTGGAAGTATTTTTTCCTAATTTTCAAGTCTTCTAGGCACAAAAATTATGCCATAGAAGCATTCACTATGCTTTCTCAGTATTATTTCGTGTTATCACCACAGCTTGCTGAACAACTGAAGTGGTCCAGGTTTATAAACAACCATGGCAAATGTGGAAGAAATATAAGTATGGATCTGTACATGGAACACTTAAATCGGTTATGTAAAACAGCAATTGAAGGTTTGGGAGCCAACAAAAGCAAAAGAGCAAGATTGAGAATAGGAAGAACAGTTGGAATGTTGGAAGCTTTACTAAACAATTATGATAATGACAATGATGTTACAAATATAAGTCAAGCCCATACTGCAAGGAATATAAAAAAAGATCTGAATATAGTTGTCAGGAAGCTGCAAGAAATTCAAGCATTCAACAGAACTTCCAACAAAATACATAGCACATTTAAAAACTTAACCACAAATATAATTAGAACTATTGATGAAAAGGCATTGAAGGAGTGGATGATAAACAATATGGCAAAATTACTTCATTAATTATAACTGTATGTAGTACTGCTATCATATCAATACTTATGATTTAGAGAATAATGTATGAAACTTGTTTAATGTATCACAATTACCACAGTGGCATTTAGTCTTACATGCATCACAATATGTACACAGTGAATCAGTTTTAAATTCTTCACAATCATCAAAATCTTCAAACAAAACTGCTCTGCGACACTGGCTCTCTTCATTAATACAGTACTTAATCATCTGATGTGAAACATACTTCTTATTTAGGTCCCCCTTTCCATAATAAGTAATGGCATAAGACTTTAAGCCATCCCTTCCAGCACGACCAGACTCCTGCACATACATCTCGCTGTCTTCAGATACTCCCCAATGTACTATCACCCTGACATCTGGAGAATCAATGCCCATTCCAAATGCTATCGTGCATATTACCACACGTAATTGTGATACACTTGTAAAAATTTTAACTATTGTGTCTTTGACTGATTCTTGAGTACATTGAGTATACATCTCTACCAGTCTATACCGAGATAAGTCAGGAGCTTCTCTTGGTTCAGTAAAATTCTTGGATAAAGATCTTTTAAAATGACTATAAATAGAAGTAACTTCAGAATACTTCCTGCAAAAAATAATAATTCTGTCCATCACAATTCTTTCCTCCAACAACTGCTGAACAATTGGGTCAAAAACTCGCTCAATGGATGATTTTTGAGCAACACAAAAATATATTGTCTTTTATTGGTCTTAAATAAATGATTTTAGGTTTAAGCATATGTAGGGTCGAAAATATTGACTTTCTTGTTTGACAGATTGCTGTGGCAGTCAGTGCCATGATATTTACTCCTTCAGAAATTATACTTCGTGACGTAGCTCACCTAACTGTGAAAACTCCCTACGGAATGTTTCGCCCCTGCAATAGCAATAAAACAAATATGAAATAATAAATAAAACACCTAATATGTTGTACCATTTCTTTATGCAATGAGCTTCATCAATTACAACACCCACAAGATGGGAACCGTGAGTTGCTGTACACAAAACTCTCCTCCATTCTATAGTACAAAATAAAGATTCTGGAGATATAAAAACCAGTTGATATCGTCCCATTTTTATAGCTTCCTTGATAACAACATCTTCATCTCCAGCATAAGCAGCAGTCACTCCTTTCTTCTTTAAAGAAGCTATCTGGTTTGTTATAATAGATATTAATGGAGAAATCACTAGCACAATTGATTTGCCTCATTCATTTCTCAAAATATCAAATACCGTAGGCAGAACTGCAAAACACAGAGACTTGCCAAATCCGGTAGGAAGAGATACCAACACATCATTTCCCTTCACATAGTGGGTAATAGCTTGTTCCTGCTCCATTTTTAAATATGGGTGACCGAGGGAAGAAGCCGCTGCACGCAGGATAGAAGGTAAGTGTGAATCTGCCATAGCAGAGTATCGAGCTCTTGAGGACGGCAATGCTACAAATAAATTACTCGGATAATTTTTGTAGCTCCGGAAACACTACACGGGCTATAATGAGATTTGTGTGGTTGCACCAAGATTCTGGTGGCAAGGGAACGAGTCTTGTAAGGTGTCTGGCGCGCGAGACTCGTCAGTACTAAGAGAGCTTCTGAAAAGCGTATGTAAGCACATAAAGTATTAATGCTAAGTAAGTTACTACTACTCGAGGGATGCTGAGGTAAGTACGTAATTCCATAGTGTTAGCTAAATATGCAAAAATAACTCTGGCCTTTCATTTTTATAGCAAAGAGCTTGTTGTCAACAGTGACTGGTAAATTGAAATAGTCAGAATGACTCAAATTTGGTACTACAAAAGTTACCACTGCTCAAGAAAATGAGGTAAGAAAGTAATTTTGTATTTGTGTGCTGAAATTGATTGTCTTTTGTTTTTGTAGGTGAGAGCTTGTTGTCAAGAATTCAAGGTAATTCAGATGGTCAAAGTAACTTCAATTTGATACTACAGAAGTTATCAATACTCAGGAAATTGAGGTAAGTAGTAATTCCATATTAATTTTGTTGGCTAAAATTACAAATAATAACACTGGTTTATTTTTTATCGTAGCTGAGAGCTTGTTCAAGAGTTAATGGTGATTGAGATTATTATCAGAATGGCAGATGTTTGATACTACAAAAGTTACCATTAATCAGGTAAGAGAGTGATTTTGTACTTGTTTGCTGAAACAAAAGGTCACAACTGCTATTATAGTGTTTGCATGGACTAAGCTAAAACATAGTAACAAAACTTAATTTTATGTTACCTAACTATCAGGTTCGCTCGGCATTTGTCCTCAAGCACAGCACTAGTTGGCGAGCGAGCGTAGCGAGCGAGACACTCACAGGGGTAAAAATGAAAAAATCGGGGATGTTTGTTTATTTATTTGTATATATGTATGGACGTCAAAGTAACTTCACTTTGATACTACAGAAGTTATCTATACTCTACAAATTGAGGTAAGTAGTAATTCCATATTTGTTGTCTAAAATTACAAATAATAACCACTGGTATATTTTTTTATTGTAGCTGAGAGCTTGTTCAAGAGTTACTGGTAATTGAGATTATCAGAATGACAGATATGTGGTACTACAAAAGTTACCATTAATCAGGTAAGAGATTGATTTTGTATTTGTTTGCTGAAATCAAATGTCATAACTGCTGCTATTATAGTTCATTTTATACCAATTTGGTATACCAAACAATTCATTTTTAATGCCAACATGTTTCAGCAGACTGCTTCTGCCATCATCAGGGCTGATTTATAAAAATCAAAAAACAAAAATGCTATAATTAGCCTAAGGGTGATGCTTGACAAAATGCAATATATTGCCTAAGGTTGATTCTTGTTTATTTATGTGAGTGGCCTCTAGCTGCTCTTAAGGGTGCCCTGCCACCAGGACCTGTGGTCGTTTAATCATTCAGTATAATACCGCAGAACCGCCCGTAACCCAACCCTCGCATGCAATCTATTCACGCGTGGCCAGCTCTCAATTTCTACGCGGATCAATTAACTTTGGCGCCAAATTACCGCGAAGCAGGAGGACAAACGGGTCCCGAGCTATAACTTTATAACTGTAGTGTACTAGTCTGAAACAGTCACCTCAAATAACATCCTTCTATTACACTTTCAGGGTACGGAGTGAGGCTGTACTTGTGAAGCCATTGGAGCAGCTTAAAACTCTGTCTCAACGGTGACCAACTCCATCCTGACTGGTACCAGCTCCTACTATTCCACCAACCTTGTATTCAGACTTGGCTGCGTAGAGACTCCGTCATCATCACTTCAGTTCTTTCTGTCGGGATTGCTACCGCTATATTCTTCAGTCATATCACCTACAAGTCTGAAATTTGTGCTGAACTACCCCGCTCTCACGAATGAGCAACCAACTCCAAGCAACATCGGGAATACGCCGTCACTTCTGCTCCGGGGACTAACCTTTTGCAAAGTTACAACGGCCATCTCACGGCTCATTATTGTATTTCTTATTTTTGTTTACAAATGGGCTCTTTTTAGAGCTACCACAAGTCAATTGATTATGCTCTTACCAATAAATTGCGCATTCGCGGAGCTCAACGTTATGGGGGGCGGGGTAAAATAGCGAATCAGTAGTGAACTTGAAAATATAAATCGATATTTCGTGGAATTGTATCATTGAATTGAATCCAAATTTTGCGCACAAGCAGCATAGCCCCCTTAGAATAAAGTTACAGAGAGATTTTTTTAGAATAACGCAGGAGTAAAACGGCACGAAAATTTTACTATTTACAATAAAAGAATATAGATATTAGAAATATGGCTCTGTAATGTTGCGAAGAAGCCCGCTAGCTACCTCTGGAAAAAAAATGAGCACGCTAGTTCCTTCGGCCGCTTCGAAATAACACGGAATAGTAGCCGGTGTGCAGAGCTGTATCGCCGTCCCAGACGGGTCTTCATTCTTCAAATTTGGCTTGCTGGAGTCCTCTATTGGTGCTCATTCCATCTGTAACAACAAAGTAAGCCCACAGTACACAGAAAAAGAAATATAAAGACATAGCAAAAACAGTCAATTTGCGGTTACGGGCCTCGGTTTCCGGTGGCAGGGCACCCTTAACCGATTACGCGCGAATAAAAATTTTAATTGCGCCTTACGTAATGCGGTCACGGGCGCACGCGAGACACAGAGGATTGATTGCTTTGTGGGAGGGTGACACTAAGCGAGAGAAAGAAGACGAACGTTTGAAGATTGCCTCGGGGACAGTATTATCGAACGATAGAGTACGCTCTAGGCTATTGGGAAAGCATAAATTCGACGCTAAGGAGCTGTTCCCGACTTAAAAATAACAAAGTACTCGCACCGTTTGGCAAAAACATTTATGGCATCACACTGAGGCTCTTAGTAAGCACACTAGTAAGGTTGGAAGTATGGTTTCATGGCTGAAGCAGTTTGCTACTTGATCATAGAGGTAAGAGAAAGTGTTTTTGCACGCATCTGTCTTACATTCAGGAAGAATTTGTTGATATTTATTTAGGGTGTGTTTTATTTTGAACTGAGCAATCTGTTATAAATTTTGTGAACAGAGAAGCTTTTTATGGCTTTTGTGCATGAAAACAGGTACATCACAAATAAATGATAGAATATTTTAGTGTATTCAGTTTGGTACTCCAAGGTGTATTTACTTTTGATGTGCTGGTAGGCTGCATTGTTGACAGAATAGTTAGTGATCTTACTATCAAGTGCAACTGGTCATAGCATACTAGAAGTATATGTCAGAGGGCTCCCTGCAGTCTCACCTGTTGTATAACAATATTTATTTTTACTTATTGTTATAAAGAATGTGGTTAAAATTCCTGTAGAAATCGCTACCTTTCAGAATCATCAATTCCGTTCTCTCGTCAGAGTCCTTGACCATCTAGTGACTGCTGCAGTCACTACACCCATCAGTACTGAAGTCATTCTTGCTGTCATCAAACTCCTCGTCACTACCATCAGAGTTACTGCCATTCTGGTCACTGCCATCCTTGTCACTGCCATGCTGTGCCAGGTCAAGAATAACGTCTTCATCACTAGGATGCTGAAGTGCCAGTGTTCCACTTGCCAAGATAGCTTTCTACTTGTTTTATCATGAGCAGTTATAGCTAAAGTAATATTGGGTTCTAAAAAATTATTCTGTTACCTTTATTATTTTATGAAATATATTTTCAATTTATACTTTATCAGAAAGAAGTCTTATTGTTGTGACAAAATTTACTCAACATTTTCTTATGGCAGTCTATGTATTTTATAAGCCTAAAATATACTTACAACAATATAGAATCGTCTGCAATTGTGATCGGTGGCTTCCTTGACTCCACAAAGCTGTAGGGCGAAATGGACGCGAAGACGCATTTTTGACGCATTTGTGCGTCCTCCGCGGTTATCGATTTTTCTTAATTGACGCATATTTGCGTCATTCGCGTGTAATCGGTTAATACTAAAGAATCAACCTTAGGCAATATATTGCATTTTGTCAAGCATCACCCTTAGGCTAATTATAGCATTTTTGTTTTTTGATTTTTATAAATCAGCCCTGATGATGGCAGAAGCAGTCTGCTGAATCATGTTGGCATTAAAAATGAATTGTTTGGTATAAAAAATCAAATTGGTATAAAATGAACTATAACCAGCAATAAAAAACTTTAAAACAGTGCTATTATAATGTTTGCATGAAGTAAGCTAAAAATAGTAACATTTTATGTTACCTAACTATCAGGCTCGCTCGCCATTTATGCTCAAGCTCACCACTAGTTTGTATTTTAGTATGGACGTACTATGTCATTTTGTTCTTTGACCCTCGCGTTTTGGTCTTAGTTATGTGTGTCGTCCCAAATTGCACTAAACAGAATCCTCTTGTTTATCGATCAGTACCCGTATCACCCTAGAAATTGAATTGTTTACCGTTTTGAATTCTTATGCGGGTGCAGTTAAAACCTGAAAACGTAAGGGACTTCCATTTCTATTCGAGTTAGTGGTGGTGGTAAGTCAATGCGCTCTTTGTCATGGTTATAAGCCGTGCGCAACAGTATTTACTTGAAAATACATTGTCCACTAGACTACTGCGAAGGTACGTCTGTGTAGGTGCATGTCCAGTTGTGTCAAGCATTGTGTGTTACAACCACTACTTAGCTAAAGAATATCACAAAGAAAACTTTTAAATAACATGTATTGTTTTGTTGCTGTTTTTTCCCTTCAATTCAAGCAGTTGCAGAGGGTTGTTACTATGGCACTGATATTCCTTTACCGTGTATGCGAAATTTAAAAACTGGAACTTATTTTCAGTAGCTTCAGTGTTAGAAGTCAAAATCATAAAAATAGTATAGTCTTTAGGCTGCTCGCTGTTTGAGCTTAAGCACATCACTAGTATATTACATAACAGGCCCGTAGCCAGAGGTTCGCATTGGGGGGTTCGGATTTTAAGACGCAAAAAGCCACACCTACTTTTGTTTCCTCATTAATTCTTCTACAATACTAAAAAACAAAAGATAAGTGCACTAAAGCTTATAATTTGTTATTCTACTTCAAACTATAATTCATTAAACAATCTTGATATTCGAGAGAAAAGCGGTATTATTATCATGTAACCAGGCTTCTATCCATTACGGTGAGCTGTATATAAACAGTGCAACATTAATATGCAGTATTCGTACTACAAGTTATTTAATAGTACGGCGTGTAAACTGTCTGTTCGAAATGCATTGGAAAAATCACTATAACTAAGTGAAATAGCACGGAACAAAGTGAAACGACACCGTAGCTTAAGTAAGAGTAAGTGCGCAGCCAGTTTATTTTTTAATCATTTGCTGTGTAGCTATACTAGATAGTGGACTTACTATATGTATATGAGGTTTAACTTTCTCAGACACTTCCGAAGGCTCGAAGACTCCCTTTCTAATCTGTTGAAAAAAATCCGTTGCTTGTGCTATTAATATCGAATCGCACGCTTACCGGTGCTATTATTCTTACTAAAGTGTTACATACACTTTATAAAGAATGTAACGTAGCAAGCTTTACTCATGCTGATATGAGAGCGAAATTTTTTATCCATGGAGCTGAATGTTTATTAGGTCACTTAGACTCAAACTAGGCCAGAAACAGCAGAGAATTCAAGCGCAGGTTCAGCACGATTGAACAGACGATGATATTCCAGAAGTTATATGTGGGGTGTGGCTAAAATATTTGCTTCCGGTCACTCTAAAGGGGGGTTCGACCGAACCCCTCGAACCCCCCCTGGCTACGGGTATGCATAATATATATTTCATAAACCAATATAAATAACATGAGTAAGTACAGAAGCAAATAAGTAAATGTAATGTTCAGTAGGACTTCAGTATAACGAACCCTTTGGGACCACAGGATGTTGGTTACAGTGAAATGTTGGTTATACTGAGGTTCATTGAGTTTAATTAAATTTTTGACTTCAAATTGTAAATGCCAGCAATGGAGACCATGGGAGCAAAACAGCTGCTTTTGCAGTGTGGTTTGTGCCAGCAATGAAGCGGTGGGAGCAAAACAGCGGCAGCATGCACAAATTTTTGCAAATTGCACAGTTCTTATAAGGAGTCATCCAGATAAGTGAGTTCCTTTATACTGAGGTCCTACTGTAAATAAATTAATAAAAATTTAACTATCTAGTAATGTAAAAACAAATGTATAGGTGAATAAGTAAATAATAAAGAAAAATAAAGAAATATAAATAAGTAAAAAACATAATAAACCAAATAAATATAAGTAAATAGCTAAATAAATAAGAATAATAAGTAGATAAATGAATAAGTAAACAAACAATTATATAAGTAAATAAGTGAGTAAGTAAATAAATTGATAGAAACAAGCAAGCACACAAACAACTAAATAAATAATAAGTAAATAAATAAAACATTTATTAAATTTAAATTATTAGAGCCTTCACTAACAAAACTTAGGCAAAAATAAACGATATCCTGATTTTATGATGGTCTATAATAATGTATTTTTACTTATAATATTCATTTAGCTTTACTTATTTACATATTTATATATTTATTTCTATGTTGTTTATTTATGTTTCTATTTATCATGTATTTTTATTTATTAATTAATTCTTTATTTATTTTATTTATTTACTTATTTATTTATTTGTTTGTTTACTTATTTACTTGTATTTTATTTATTATTATTAATCTATAATTATTTATTATTTTTTATTTATTCATTATTAATCTTTATGTAAATATTTATACTAATTTATTATTTATTTATTTATTTACTGAAATGGTGAGGAAAGTCCATGCACGCTATTGAGTTTGTGGCAATAGTCAAAATTATAATGTTAATCACAAAACATATTATTTTCAAGATGTAATAAGCAAACAATGCAAAGATAAAGTGCTGGCAAGACAAAAGATCATGTAATTACAAAAATAAATAAATAATAACATCAATAACAACAACAACAACAATAATTATTATTTATTTAATATTATAATTTATTAATCACTTATTTTTCATTAATTATATTGTTAGATTAATTTTGTTGTGTAAATGTTTGTTAGATTATGTATGTTGTATGTAAGTAACCCATACCAAATATCATGAAATAGGTACGGTGTCACCAAAGGAATAGGTGCAACTGACAAAATTAGCGTTGTATTAAAAGTGACCCATACCAAATATCATGAAATAGGTACGGTATCACCAAAGGAATGCAACTGATAAAATTAGCGATCCGTAACAAAAACACGTTACTACAGTTTCTCTCTCGGGGCGAGAGAAGATTGAATTGGCGGCAGAGAATATGAGGATGGGAATCTGCGGAGAGCTCAACCGCTAAAATAGTTGGTAAGTTACATCAGCGTGTATTTTGTACTCGTAATGATAACATTTGGAAGTGACTAAACTCTAGAGCCCCATTATAAGCAGCAGGCAGGGTTTCATACAGAGGTAGGGGCGCCCTGGGATTTCCCTCCCCCCCCAAGAATTTCATGAAATAAATTAACATAGTTGCCAACCATTCCGATTCTGGCGGGCAATCCCGACATTCTAGCTCCAGTCCCGCTCCTGTCCCGACATCAACGACCATAGAGGGTCCGAGGCCAGGAAATGAAGGCTAAACTAAACTGTAACAGTACAGCTCGAGACTTAGTTTAGCTAGCTATGGCCTGAGTAGGGTCACAAAGTACAGTTATTTTTAGTCATAACAATTTACATCATCAAAATTAACACGTGGTTGCTTATTACTGGTTCTAGACTCTCATCACTGTCTCTCGAGTTCTGTTCAGTCTGTCGTGGCTGAATCTACAGAGGTTAGTCTTCCTCCTGCTGCAAAGAGAAGGAAAAGGAATTGCCACTTTGATTCAAAATGGACCAAGGGATTTCAAGAAGTTCCAAAGGTAGCTAGCTAAAGCAAGTAAGCTAATTGGCTAGAAGTACCTAGCTAGATACTAATAATTATTAATTCATGATCAGCAATAATATTATGGTAATTGAGCTTAATATGAAATAGGTGAGGAGTATGCGCGCCGTATGATTTGCTCCACTGATTTCAGTATTTCTCATGGTGGAAAGAATGACCTGACAAAGCATGTCACCAGGAAGCATCACCAAGAAATGGCAAGGGCAGGTACATCATCACAATCTTTAGTGTCTTTCTGTACTCCTCAGCAAAGGGCTATTGAAGCAGAAGCACGGTGGGCCATCTTCACTGCCAAGCACAATATTGCTTTCCTTACCAGCGACTATGCAACTAAACTTTTTTGCAAAATGTTTCCTGATTCTGTGATTGCAAAGAAGTTTGTTTGTGGCAGAACAAAGACTACTGCCATAGTCAAGGAAGCTTTGGTCCCTCACTTTTCTGGAGAAAACGGTAAAAAATATGTCTTGCCCCTTCTCATTGCTTATGAACGAGTCCAAAGACATATGTTAACTACTGGCATGTCTAAAAACCATCACATAGATCCGGGTCAAAAACTCTTGTAAAAATGATACAAGACTTATCTGTCTGGCAATGCACGGAATTTGTTTGAAGCTTTGAAGTCATCCTTGTCAAAGCAGGGGTTGGACTTTTCAAAAACTGTTGCATTTATGTCGGACACGACTAATGTAATGAATGGTGCCATATCTGGAGTGCAGAAATTAATTAAGAATGAACATCCTAATCTGTATGATGTTGGATGTATCTGCCATTTGGCAGATCTCACTGTCAAGGCTGGTATGTGTACCCTACCTCTCGACATAGATCAGCTTTTTGTGGACATTTTTTTTCCATAGCAGCAAACGGAAACAACAATTTGTTGAATTGAGGTGTTCTTTATTCACCACCGAGCCAGATGTAATCCTTAAACATTGCACAACACGCTGGTTAAGCTTACTTCGATGTGTTGAACGTTACATAAACCAGTTAGAAGGTTTAAAGTCTTTCTTTCGTTCCAGTGATGAGGAGACCAGTAAAGTTGCTAGCGTACTTCAGAAGCTCGAAAATCCCTTGCTTAAACCACTTCTTTTCTTTCTAAAATATATTCTTTCCCATATGGACAAATTTAACAGAATGTTCCAGAAGTCTACTGAGAATACAACCATGTGCAAACTCACAAAGCTCTATGCAGCAAATGTCCTTAAGACAGATGTGATAACATCTGCAAGTGGTAACCTTCGCCTCCTCAATCTGGAGCGAGAGAGTCAGATGATGAAAATTTGGGGGTTGGAATTGATACTTGGACGTGTATCACAGAATTAGAAGAAGAGCATGATCCAGCACCCTTCTTCTCAGCTGTAAGGAAATTTTACACTGCCTCTCTTAAGAAGATGCTCAAGAAGTTTCCATTTGGTGTCTCATTGTTGAAAGACTTCGGAGTTCTTCAGCCGGATAAAACAGCATCCTATTCTGTGGACACCATTGTCGGCTTGGCAAAATGCTTTCCACAGCTTGAACTGTCTAGTTATCCATCTCTAGATAAGTTGAAGGAGGAATTCTTAGATTTTCAACTGTCACCAGAAGATCTTCCCCCTCCAAGTGAGTATAAAGCTGCTGACCTCACTCTAAAGCCAAGAGTAGGTGCTTTCTGGTCTAGGGTAAGTAAAATTACCCTAGATGGAAGAGACAGGTTCAGTGCTTTAGCCAAGTTAATGTATGGCCTTATGTCTGTACCTTGCTCCAATGCTGATTCTGAGAGGGGCTTTTCAATTTTGCGAACGATTCACACTGATCAAAGGTCAAACTTGGATCAGTCTACCATCATTGCACTCATGTCAGTGAAGTTCAATTGTGATGACTGCTGCCATGACAGTAGACTCAGCTCAGAGCTTCTAACTCGATGCAAGAAAGCAACTCGCCAATCACTTCACAAAGACTATAAAAACAAGTTCACATAACAAATCGTCAGTTCACAAAACAAATCATCAGTTCACGATCAATCACCATGTACTACTGAATCTTTTCGATGTGCATGTGGACGTGGCAAAAGGGGCATGGTTTAATTTAAAAGGGGCGTGGTCGTGGCAAAAATTTTCAGGCGTGCAAGCTCGCCGGGTTGTCCCTACATTTTGTATCTAAAAGTTGGCAACTATGAATTAATAGTATTTACTACTTATAATCAGGGGCGTACGCAGGATTTTAAAAAGGGAGGTTACTTCATGACCACACCCAAACCACGCCCAGATCACACCTAGGCCACACCCATTATAATTAATAATTTATTATTGAAACAGCAATAATTAATGAAACAGCAATAATTATTGAAACAGCAAGCTAGCACACTCAATTCTACGTGGATACTTTTCTAAATAAAGTTTGCAAACACTATCTACATCAATTTTTGTTTCATAGGCAATATGAATGAGAGCTAATTCACTTAGTCTCTCTGTAGTCTGTGAGGATCGAAGATAATTGTTAAGTCTGCGAAGTGCAGATGCTGATCTTTCGCAGGAACAGGAGCTAAGGGGGAGCGTGGCAAAGAGCTTCAATAAAGCATGCACATTGGGAAGGTTATCAGGAGAACAATTCTTGAGGGCCTCACTCAAGCTCTTTGGTTTTTCCTGTTCAGCTGCTTGTAGCCACCTTGTCTTCTAGCGATGTAATTCTTCATCTAGAACAGCAGCATTGGGAAGGTCATCTGAGTACAGACGGATAGCTGGCTCGATATCACTAAACGTTGTAGACCTAGTGATATTTATTGGCAAAATACCTTGCAATGTAGCAACTTCTTTGGAATGCTTGCTAAATCTTAAATTAACATCATTTATGAGGTGATCAAGAAAGGGAATAGCCACAGAAATCTTGAAATACTCTTCAACCAATACATTGCTTGGATTGGAACGATGCTGCTGCCGCTGGTTTGTGCGTGGCTTTATAATAGGTATGTCTGATTGCTGTGCTAGCCTAGATGCATGTCGAAAAGGTCGTTCACTAAAATTATCAATGTCTTCCCTCTCTCTTTCCAATTCCTTACTACACTGTTCAATTATACCAGGGCAGTAGGCAGACTGTTCAAAAGGGGGGTTACAATCTGACCACACCCAAACCACACCTCTTAATTAACTAACATCCATTATCAAGAAAATTGACATAAAGACAAACCATTATATTAAAACTATATAGCACAGCGAGTAGATTCTAGCAAAACATCTGATCTCTGAAGAGAGCTAGAAGGAACTACATTATTTTCAGATTCATCCGATGGAAATTGGACTAGTACCTCTTTTAACTCATGATCTAAACATAATGAATGATATATAGTACAATCTTTACTTTTCAATGTCTAGCTCATGATAATATGCTAACCATCTCCTTCCACAGCTAACTTTTTCTTAAAAAACAATCGAATATCTTTGAATTGGCACTGCCTTTTCATTGTCAAGTTACTTCAACCTCACAATCAACAGACTTCTATGAATATCATTAATTTGAAAGGGGGGTTACATGTAACCCCCTGAACCCCCCCCTGGCTACGGCCTTGATTATACCCATGCCAGAAACAAGGTCTTGGCTTTTTCCTTGTAGTTTGACTGCAGCTTCCTTCATGTAAGACAGAGACCTAAAAAGAGTAACTAGGGAGTAGACAAATTCAAAAGACTCCAAAGCTTTTAGATGTGCAAGAGCATTCTTCTTGTCTTCTGCAGACCAGCTATCATTAAAACTACTAAATTCACTATTGCCATATAAAACTACTTCACATAACTCAATCAGGAATGGGTGATATTGTGCAAATCTTTCCCAACCATCAATATTCTCCACCCATCTAGTGACACAAACATTAAGTATTGAAGACCTGTTAGTGCCAACTTGGGACCTCTTACTTACAATTGCCTTAAGGATCCCTTCTCTCTTTGGAGAATACTTAATCCAAATTGTGAATCCTTTAATTTGGTCAATACAATTCCTAATAGGAGGAACAGAACATGAATTTAAGATTGCCAAGTTGAGAGAATGCCCTGCACAGTGTGTGTAGAGAGCCTTAGGCTGTTTCTCGCGAATCTTTGCTTGCACACCAGCTTTCTGTCCACTCATAGTGGATGCCCAATCATACCCTTGGCCACGTAAATCATTCAGTGATAAACCAAAGCCTTCCAATGATTGTATGATGGCATTTGCTATATCATTGGCTCTAACCCTTTCAAGCTTAACAAAAGTTACAAACTCCTCTCTAATTTCATCACTGTGGTCAACAAAGCGAATGCAAATGGGTAAATGTTCCTCATTGTGGCAAGAGACTTCATCAGCTAGAACAGACAAATATCTAGCATTTTTTATATCTGAAATTATACTGGAAAGAATCACATCAAAGCCAATTATATTAATAATTTCATTCTGAGTTCTTGGAGATAAATGAGTTGCATTTTTTGCTCCTGTATTATAAAGATGGTCATATAAAATTTCATCATTTTCAGCAAAAGTTTTTAGTAGTGACAAGAAGTTGCCGGGGTTCTTGCTAGATTCTAAATCTTCTACTTTACCCCTAAAAGCAATGCCTTGTTTAGCTAAAAACAAAATAGCTCGTACAATTTGCCTAAGTATATGCCTATTCTTATTTATTGCAAGTTGAAGAGCATTATTTATCATGACATCATCTCGTGATGCAGGATTGAGGATGCTACCTCTCAAGGCTTCAGCAAGTTGTAGGCAGTCATGGTGATACTTAAGCTTGGAATGATCCAGCAAGGCACTGCTGATCTTAATCCAGTTTGAAAATGGCTTATTTACAAATTGGCCCTTGTCTTTCCGCTTTTCAGAAGACAGAAGAAGAGAACAAGGCCCACAAAAGATACCATCCAACTTAACACTATGAAGGAGCCAAGAATATTTCTGAAGCCAAGAGACTTGAAACCTACGGTTGAAACCATGTGAGAATCTAGATGGCAGAACATTTGGAGGCTGGACATGATGATACATAAGAGAAAACTTTTCACCAGTGGAAAGGCCGTTAATTGAAGTACAAAGTTCATCAATGGACTTACTTGGAACCAGCATGTTACCAATATCATAGCAGGATCCTTCAATGGTTTCTACTGGCAACACAGGAGAGGCTAAACTCTGTAGACCACTAGGTTGAGGATGATCTTCCTCGATATCAGATGCATGATCTGATGTAATCTGTATGGTACTACTGGTCTCCAGTAAATCTGGACAAAGCAATCATCTCATTCAGTGAGCCATGTTATATAATACTTTTACTTACTATCTCTTTCTATTGCTCTCTTTTTACTGAAATAAGATCGAACATCTTTAGACTGGTTCAGCCTCTTCATTTTAGCCTTTGAACACACTATACTATGCTTGCCTAGCTAAGCATCTGACAGTGCAGCTGCATTAGATTCAAGTCATGTCAGCATAATATTGTGGTTTTATAACAGTGCAAACTACAGGTTAGATTGAGACTTGCCAGTGCATGCATAGATAGCTTCAGCTCAACAAATTGGCTATGAATATAATTAATTTGAAAGGGGGTTACCAGTAACCCCCTGAACCCCCCCCCCTGCGTACGCCCCTGATAATGTTATTCTGTGGTTATGATTTAAAATGGCATTCTTTGAGTTTGTTGTTTGTATATATCTAATAATTGGTGAAAGTTCACTTCAGTTAATTGAGGTCCTTCAATTGCGATACACATTAGTCTTCCGAGATTGGTGTCACTAATTCTAGACTTGAGACAATTTTTAATTAAATGGGTATGGTTTCAGCCAAATTGGGTGTGGTAAAAAATCCTGTATGAAACCCTGGCAGAGGTGACTTAATGAGTATTTTAACCCTTTCGTTCCGGATCCCGCTTTGAAGCGGGTGAAGACCGATTGACTTCTCAGAATTTTTAAAAATAGTTACTTTATAGCTAGAACCTTCAGATTGCATACACAGGTGCCCAATGCATTGGAGAAGCATCTAAAATAGCTTTCAGCCAGGACTGCTTCGACAGTACCTCACAGCAGTTGCGTTTATTTCTTCCTCGGCAAAAAAAAAAAACATCGGTTCTCCGTCGAATTTTAAAAAAAGTTACCTTCTTCACAGCAGCTTCATTTATGGATCCAGTCATCTCCAGAGCTTTGTAGAAGCAGCAAAAAATTGCTTGAGCTCAGTAGCCTTCCATAACACATTGAAACAACCGCTTCTTTACCGACCAAGACTTTGCGGTTTGACTTACTGTCTTCTCCATTTTTTATAAAATCGCCAGTTCAACTGGGGACCTCCCTATTACGTACAGTCTTAGGTAATGCTTATTACATCATAGGAAAAAAGTGAGCGTGTCGTGTGACCCCGGTAACTATGCAAAAAAAAATTTTTTTCAAAGTCATTTTTTGGAAGATGGCGTCTAGAAATTACAATGCGGTGCAAGTTTTATACTTGCTTGATGCTGACTCTAGCGACTCAGGATCAAGCAGAGAGAAGGGAGACGACATCTAGGGCTATAAGAGGCCCTGTAACAGGGTTGGTGGACCAGACCCCGTCAACTCTGATGATACTGAAAATGGGAGTCAAGAAGATGATCGAGGTAAGCTTGTCTTTCTCTTGTCTTTCTCTTGAAAAATAGCAAGCTTCTGTTGTGGAATGGACTTATTTATAGCTATATTGAGATAGAGTAAGCTGTTTAGCTATAATATATATATATATATTTCATTGAGTTTTGAGATTTGAAAGTGGCTTGTGGTTTTTTGAACAAATTCAAATTTTCAAAAAAAATGAAAAAAGTTTTTACCACATATACTACTAGGACCAGATGTGAATGCAGTCACCGACCCCGATTACGCAGATGAGGCGACAGGAGCAGAGTCTTCCAGTCATGAAGGAGAGGATACAGGACCTGAGTCTTCCAATGATGAAACACAAATAGTCAGCAGGTTCCAGTGATGAGGAAGAGGAAGTGGCTCCTCCTGCTCCGAGTTCTGGACGTCCTCGCGGTCGGAGAAGGCGGGAATCGAAGAACAAGAGTCGGGTGGATGAGGTAGGGGGAGAGTGGAAGAAAGATGACAACACACCCATTGATATTCCATAATTTTTGTGTGAAGGACCACAAACTTTGATATTTGTGGCTGCACCCCCCCCCACCCCCCTGAACATCCCAAAAGTTGTAATATGTATTGTTATTGTCGTTGTCGTTGTCTGTGTTTTTGTGATGTTGTAGTGGAGCTTCACACTCGATGTATATGTGTGTGCGTGGAGTTGAAATGTTATTCTGGCGCTTCCAGATCTAACCGGGGAGGGAACGAACTCGGGGGGGGGGGGGGGTCTTTTCCAATCGGGGCTACTATGCCCATGTAAGTTGAATTTCATGTATGTGTGTGTGTGTACACCAGTCAATTTATATTATACATTTATTTTTATGATCTGTATTCACCTGTATCTTCTTTTTTCTAGTGTGTGTGTGTGTGTATGTGTGTGTGTGTGTATGTGTGTGTGTGCGTTTGTGGAATGAGAGAGAGCAACCGTGGACTAACAGTATGTGGCACTTCCGTATATAACCTGGGAGGGAACTCTGGATCATTTTGGATCGTGACTACTATGCCCATGTAAGTTGAATTTCATGTGTGTGTGTGTGTGTACACCAGTCAATTTATGTATAATAAATTATACATTTATTTTTATGATCTGTATTCACCTGTAGCTTCTTTTTTCTTGTGTGTGTGTGTGTGTGTATGTGTGTGCGTGCATTTGTGGAAAGAGAGAGAGAGCAACCATGAACAAACAGTATGTGGCACTTCCGGATCCAACCTGAGAGAGAACGAACTCGGTGGTCTTTTTCGGTCTGTGACATCATCCATGCCGGGTAAGTTGAATTTCATTTCAACTTACTGATATTTGGGTGTCCAGCTAGGGCTGGGGGGGTTATGGTACAAGAATGTCAGTGAAAAGTAATGACGGGGGAGGGGGGGTTATGGTACAAGAATGTCAGTGAAAAGTAATGACGGGGGAGGGGGGGGGCAATTCAGCGAGGCCAGCTGTTATGTTACAAATATCATTGTTGTCTTGTGTTTTTTTGGTATTGTATGGAGGTTCCGGATCCTATGGGAGGGATCGTTCAGTCTGTGCCACCATCCATGCCGGGTAAGTTGAATTCCACGTGTGTGCTTGTACTGCTTTTCATTTTCAAATTACACTTTCTCAATACAACGATTGTTTCTCTCATGTACAGTGTGGAGTATACATACCAGGGTTCATACAGTGGGAGGCTAGCGCTGGGTTCCCCCCTAGAATTTTGGGAGTTGAATAGAAATAAACATTTAGGAAGCATTTATTTTTAGTCTGATATTGTATCCCATTATGTTCCCTTCATAACTGAGCCATTTATGCATAGGACCGAACACTGATCATCAGTGTGAAGTATAGACTCGTATGCAAAGATGTGCATCAAAGTAGTGTAGGTTCCAAAAAATGGGTGTGGTGAAGTACACTCGGAGCCCCACCCCAAACAAAAATCCTGTATGAAACCGCATACAATACATCATAAAGTTGCAATTATATAGGATCATGAATAATTTGTTGTTTGTATTACAAATATCTTTGTTGTTTGTGTTTTTGTGTATATGAAATTGTTTTGTAGTGGAGCTCGACGTCCGATGGCATACGTTCCTTGTGGACACTCATAGATGTCTCCTACATGATCACAATCAGCACCACACACAACAAACAACATATTTTATTGTTGAACTAATATAATATTGGTATAAAATGCATCAAACAATATTATTTCTATTTTATTTTATTTTTTATTGATGGGAAAAGTGGATTTTTTTGGGGAAATTTTTTTTTTTTTTTGAAATATTAGTAGATGGCTTAAATATTATTCAATTTTCTCAATCAAAAAATGAGGGGAATCCCAAACTCTTGGTCTATTTAGTGATATATGGTTGCTATGGGGTTTTCCCAGCCAGCATCGAGTTAAAAAATAAAACGGCAATGCTCTATTCCGCGGTAGAAAATTAGATTTTTCCGTGCGCGTCCAAACAATTCAGGAACGAAAGGTTAATTGGTTGTGGTAAGAATCGAGTACGTCTTGTGTAGAAAATCCTTTACCAACTACAATAAGTCTTAAATGCACTAAGCCATACGAGGAAGCCAATGTTGCATGAAATAAGACTTAATTAAGTTGTAGCAATAGCACAGTGCTATTAAAAGTAAGCCAGGTTTTTATTATTATTATTATTTTTTCATATGAAGGTAGACTGTGGTGTGCACTTTTTGGAAGTACCCCCACCTACCACCATCACCACCCATGGTGCATGTTTGTGTTGAAAGCCAATATAATGTTGAAGTGCTAAATACTGTCACATAACCAATACAATGTATATGTGACCGTCTATTGGAAAATCAGGAACAACGCAAGGGCATCATTTTTTTATTTGTTTACAGAAATGGGCTCGCCTACTGTGGGTCTGCAAGTCTGTCCCTTTCAATGCCCGGCCTCAGAAGCACACAATGTTGCCCAGGAAACTTCCCTCTATCGCAGAAGCTCCTGGACTTGGAAGGGTTTGGTACGCTGCCACCAGAGTTACTACTCCTGAGTGGCCACTGATCTGTTCCTAATACTCTAACTAGCCCCTCTACCTAATCCCCGAGTTAGGGTAGAAGGTTGCTTGAGGAATAACTAATTATATTCAAAGTAATAAAGGTGACAGAATAGTGCAGTGGAGCACAAACTGAGCAGTGACTAAAAATGGGTTTGCTCAAGGCCAGAATATATACAACCCAGGCAAGCCCGGTGGGAAACAAATAGAAAAACAGTGTGAGCATGCCCATTGGGTGAGCACATGGCACTCTAACATGATCACACGCACATTCCACACAATACAGACAGAAGACTGTAAGAACAAAAAACAGATGAAAAACAATAAACAGATAAATGATGATGAACAGTCAATTAAAGTTCTAATGCATTCCTTAGGACGGCCCCACAACCCCCCATGCTCAGACTGGGAGCCGGGTGTCTCGGCTGTCAGTCACAGTACTGGGGTCGTCCACTTCGTCCAACGCTGACCATGCTTGACGGCTGAGACCATCTGCATTGGAATTCTCCAAACCTCTCCGATTGACAATAGATGCAGCATACGGCATAAGGCGCAAGGCCATACCCTGGAGTCTTCTGTTAAGTTTCTTTGACGAGAGAAGAGAGGTCAAAGGTTTGTGGTCAGTCAGAACCTCGAACTGGGCTCCATAGAGGAAATGATCAAAATGACAAATAGACTCCACCACGGCCAACGCTTCCAGCTCTGTGGCAGAGTATCGTAGTTCTGCTCCCTTGAGCTTGCGACTGTAGAAACCTACAGGTAGAACACTGCCACTGCGAATAACATGTAACACAGCACCCACTCCGACACCAGAGGCATCAGTGTGGAGCTGGAATGAGTCTGACACACTAGGAACATTTAATACAACATACTCACTTAATCCATGACGAAGACAGTGAAAGGCATTCAACATCTCTGGCATCCACTGAACAGTGCCCGGTGCCTTGCCAGAGGTTGAAGGAGAGAGGATAGCATGAAACTTGGCAAAATCCCGAATAAATCGTCGATAGTACCCCACGGTTCCAATGAAAGCTCTCAGGTCTCTCCGGGTCACAGGTTGCCGATAAGACTCAATTGCCTTCACTCGTGATTCAGGAACAGCTACCTGGCCACTACCCACTCTATGTCCCAGGTAGTCCAAATGCGACTTCCCCCACTCACACTTGGAAGGCTTTGCCGTCAACCCCGCCTTCCTTAACGCCAACAACACCTCCTTCACATGGTGTAAGTGTTCAGTCCAAGAATTTGAAAAAACCAATACATCATCAATATAAACTGAACAGTATTCCACACAACCAGCCAACACCTTCTCCATTAATGCTTGAAAGATGGCCGGCGCATTACGTAACCCAAAAGGCATAGTTCTGTATCTAAATCTGCCAAATGGACACACAAATGTTGTGAAATCCTTAGCCGACTCCTCCATTTCCACCTGGTGGAAACCCTTACACAAATCCAGTTTCGACAGGACACAGCATTGTCCCACTCGTTCTAAAATATCATCTAACTGTGGGATATAGGTCTGGAGCTGTGGGGTGGCCTCATTCAACTTTCTAAAATCGACACAAAGTCGTACACTACCATTGGACTTAACCACTGGAACTAGAGGCGATGCCCACTGACTATCAGATGGCTCCACGATCTCTTTCTCCAACAACCCATCTAATTCTTTTTTAACTGGTTCCTTCAATCTATCGGGCAAACGATAGGGGCGTTGAGAAATTACAGGGGTATCTGGTCGCAATATTATATCTGCTTTCACCACATTGGTCCTCCCTGGTTCTTCTGACAAGATATCATTGAACTCCTCAAGCACAGCATCTAAATCTTTCTTTGAATATCCTTCACATTCCTCAATTTTCAAAACCGCACCACTTTCTACCACATCCTTCTGGTCCGCTACAACAGTCAAACTACACACCTCCAATTCTCTTTCCCGATAAGCCTTTAGGTTGTTGACATGTACTACCCGACCTTTACACTTGGAGTCCTTCTCAGCAATTCTATAATTAACTGAATTCAGCTTATCTAAGATTACATAAGGTCCTGCCCAGCTGTCCTGCAGCTTGGCAATCATGCCGGGAATCCTCGCCAAAACACTATCACCTACTCTGAATGATCTCTCACTACTCCCTCTATTATACCTTTCTTTTCTCTTCTCACTCTCCACTAAACTCTTCTCTACTGCTGCCTCTCGCATTACCTCTAACCTACTGCACAGATTTTCCACCCACTCATCCACATTCAATCCCTTCACCTTCCTGATCCTCCAGCCTTCATACAGGATGTCAAGTGGTGTCCTCACATTGTTACCATAGATGAGCTGATAAGGACTGTAGCCAGTAGTCCTGCACGGAGCCTGCCTCAGCGCAAACAGAGCGAAAGGAACCTGCTTCACCCAGTCCAGTCCCATGGAGTGTGCCTTCCCCAACATCGCCTCCAAAGTGGCGTGAAGACGCTCCAATACTCCGTTAGACTGCGGGTGGTAAACTGTGGTCTTTAAGTGGTCTATCTGCAACAAACTAGTAAGTTGAGCACATAAAGCAGATGTGAATTGAGTCCCCCTATCAGCAAGAATGCTTAAGGGCAAGCCCATTCTACTGAAAATGTCCATAGCGGCCTCAGCAACACTCTTGGATGTTATGGATAGCAGAGGAACGGCCTCAGGCCACCTAGTAGCCATGCACGCTGCAGTCAATAGATACCTGGCTCCTCCTCTGCCCTTGGGTAGTGGCCCTACTAAGTCCAGAGCTATCACCTCAAATGGTCGGCTCACAATGGGTCTCTGCACCATAGGAGCTTTAGGACTTCCTCTCTTGTTTCCCCTCTGGCAAGATATACATGATTCCACATATCTCTTAGTGTCACCATACATCCCAGGCCAAGTAAAGTTATTTTTAAGGGTGACTAGTACTTTCTTATAGCCTAAGTGCCCCAAATTGTCATGAGCATGCTTGAGTAAGAGAGTCCTCCTGCTAGTGGGCACAACTATTAGTTCCAATTGCCCTAGGGAATACTTGTGGATACATTGTATTAACACACCGTTATCCCACTTATATCCTCGTTCCCCCTTGTCTGCTAATGATCTGCACACTTTCAAACTCTCATCCTTCTCAACTTCTTTCACAAATTCTTCCCTATTTCCCTTAACCAAGCACGGCAAATCCAAGTCCAATACCTCATCCTGCACTACTACCTCTTCACATTCTGCATCTTCCTCACTACACCCACTCATGCTGTCTGATATCTCAAGTTCTTCATCACTATCTGAATCATCATCATGCTCAACATTTGACAACAAACATGCACTAGTTCCTGCTTTCTCTTCACTCATCACAAGTTCCTCATCCTTCTCAGATACTTCCCTTTCTCTTACCATGCTCCTCGTTTCTACCACACTAACTTGTTTAGGCAATTCATTCCTTCGAAACTCTGACACAATCTCCCAATCTGCATCATTCACATAATTCACTGCAAACAAGCCTTTGCCATCTAACTTAGTACCTTCCACTAAAGCTACTACTCCCGACCAATCCTTCCCTCCAATGTTTAAAGTGACCTGTGCTGTATTTACTTCCCTCACACTCCCATCAAACCCACGTAACTGCACCTTGTTACCAGTGTATGCAGACGGGGGGACAAGCTCCATAGGGACCACAGTCATCATTGCACCTGAGTCCAGGAGACATGGAAGTTGCTGGCCGAACAGAGTGGCTTCTAGCATGTTGACCGTCTTGTCATCTATCAAAGACACTTCAGCTTGAGACTTGACATGCTTGTCCCTCTTCTGAGTAGGAA
>WLWD01001241.1_pt1 | contig 123225 bp, 80 predicted proteins | sample 6712731 | NCBI WGS metagenome assembly WLWD01 (sample SAMN12718690, study PRJNA576275) | sponge metagenome | isolation source: marine sponge | host: Mycale hentscheli | place: New Zealand: South Island, Marlborough, Capsize Point | collected 2014-11-01 | reverse complement strand
GACAGGACACAATCATCAGAGAAATTTAGTTTATTTCATTGAAAGAATACTATAGCTATAATTGCACCATGATGAGTTACATACTTCAGCAGTAAAGGATATAACATTTTCATCTTACTCACATTTCTGTGCCTTGCCAATCTGAACTAAACAAATTAATCTACTCTCGATTCTTTATTTATTAATCAGAGGCATTTTATTAGGATGGTGAATTAATAAAATATGTATTCTATATCAAGATGTACCCTTGCATTTTCATTGCTTTTTTTACATAGGCATGGTAAATTAATGTTATTCTTAGTGCGTTAATGGAGTTTAAACTATCTCTCTTCTCAACTAATACAATTTAAAATGCCATTTTGTGTTTTTGAATGTGATAAATACGAACAATGATTAAAATGTTTCTTGAGCCAAATTAGCCTGCACGTAAAATTAGAATTAATGTAAATACAGCATTCATCAAAAACTCATCAATATATTATGGAATAAGTACAAAAACAGAACATGTCTATACTTTAACCATATAATAATGCTATCAATAACACTTTAGCTATGCATGTTTATGTCATCTATAACTCAATACAAATTGTAAAACTCACTACTTTTGCACTGAGACATTTAATTGCAAATAAAATGTAATGTTTGAGAAACAAAGATGACTACAGCCTGTGTAAAAGTAGTACATGCAAAAAAATGGCTCTAAATTAACAGTGACTGAGTACAAACTATATAGTGAAAAGTTAAATGCTTATGTCTGACTAATTTTGTTGCTGTTGCTGTTATTATTTAACTAATTATTTTAAAACCATAACAAATGCCACATTTAAAACTTACTCTTATTTATAGTAAAAGATGTATAGAATTGTGAACATTAGGAGTTTAAGTTTTGGTAATTGTTTTTGATTCTGAATATGTGATATCTGTAATCTTTGTCTTGTTAGCAACATTAAGATCAATGGCTTTAAGGTGAGATATTTCACTCTTTTGGGATAACACTTTGACGCATTGTACACTGTGAAGATCATGTTTAGATCCATCTTGTCTATTTCCTCTTTTGTGTCTAGAGGCTTTCTGGCTGGAGAAGTATTATTACAATCAGAGTTGTCTCCCTCTAAGAGGCTTAGAATATCTAAGGAAGATGAGTCTGATAAGGCTACTGATGCAAGTGATATAGCATCCTCCTGAAATTCTTCTGGTATATCTTCTGGAATATCTTGTGGACGTGTCATTGTTATTTTTTGTTTACTGCTGGAAATATACACAACTGAATCTGTCCTAGTCCTTGGATCACTACCCACATTAGCACTCTCTGATTCATCACAAGAATCTGAACTGGATGTAGTATTTCTCTTGTTGTTTGATCTCCTCCTTCTCCAGCACATGAACAATCCAGTGCTGTGGTTCTCATTATCCATACCGTCTGATATCTCAAGTGATTGATTGGTAGAGATGTCATTTGATGGATACCTACATTTCATTCCCTTTTTGTTCTTGGAGATGTTGCGAAAAAATTTCTTGCACCTGGACCACCTGGATGTCTTTTTCTGTTGAGGGCTATCAATGTCAGGCTGTGTTTGCTCTGAAGAGTGGCCAATTGTGGTAATATTATCTTCTTGAGTATTTGTATTTTCCTGTGGCATTTTCTGAACTTTTTTTGCTTTCTTTTTGAATACCCTCCTCCATTTCTTTTTCTTTTTCTTATCAGTCATAAGCTCAGCATGAATTTCTGCAAGGGTAGTTTCTTCCATGTTAACAATGCTTTCCTGTACTTGACCAAGACATGTATCTTCTTCATTCCTTACCTGCTCATTATCATTAGTACCTGGTTCTTCTTCCCTAACTTCTTCCTCCACTTTTTAAATGTCTGTTATGTGTGGAGTTGAATCTGGTGGTAATATTATTGTCTCTATGTCTTCACATTCCTCCTCAAAATCAACTTCTTGGGATTCCTCGTGAGAGAGAAGTGGCTTCTCCACATCAATAGTAGGGCAAGATGCAGCATTCTGGATGTTAGGCTCATTATTGGTCAAAATTGTTAAATTTTCTGCAACAACAGTATCTCTTTGACCCAGACAAGATGGAAAGTTGTTCTGTAATTCAAACTTCTTCATAGGGCCGACTGGATGAGCAGTAAAGTATATTATATTGGACTTCTGAGCATACTTTGTTGAGACTGCATTCACTTGATTTCTAGACATGGCTCCTTCATTGAATATAATTATATGAGAAAATTCATCTTTGGGCAAGTCATCGAGGCACCCAATGTCTGATAGCACTAGCTTGTACTGCTCGGCTACACTCCCAATGTTGCATGCAGATTCTGCATCAGTAGCAAGATAAGACAAAGATTTGCCATCACTGCAGGTGTTAACTGAGCGGAGGAGAGAAGATTGGTGAAAGGCACTTTTAGAATGAACCATATTCCAAAGATCTTCCACAGATTCCTTCTTTATGCACATGATCAAGAGAGGCTTTCTCAAATTAATGGTTCCGTCTGGAATCAATTAGTTGTTGTCTGCCCACTCAAGCATGGATGGTAGGCACCACAGCATCATGGCTGCATGCTTGAATCCGATGGCAGTGGTTACAAAACAAACTTCACTACTGCTCTTGGCACTCCCAAGCCACTCTACTATGTTGGCAAGTCCAACCTGCTGGTAATGAGTCAAAATAGACTTTTGGCTGAGAAGGAATCTCTCGGTGATGCCATTTCCATGTGTCATCAGAGTCGGGTAAATGAGCTCAGCACTGCACTGCTGGACTGTCACTATTTTAGGAACAACTCTGATCTTGCCTTCTTCTGCGTCCTTTTCAGTCTCAGCATTTGCCCTGATGAGAATAGTAGTAAGTCCTCTGAAATGATAGACTATATCTTGTTCCTTCTTGTTGGCCAAGTATTTGGTCTGCACTATCACAACAGCAGACAGAGTGTAGCTTGGGATGTTCTTGTAGAAATTATTTGTTACTACTCCATTGGCGATCTTGACTTGTGAGAATTCAGTCGAAGTAAGCACAACTTCAGAAGAATTCACTTGTTGGCAAAAAGTGCAGACTTCAAATTCACTCTTTAACAAGCAGCACTGGTATTTCCCCTTAGAATCAGGTGTTGCTGTATTCTTGTGCTCCATTGGTGGAATGACAGGCAAGACTCCAGAAACAAGCATGTAAGCTGCTGCGTCTGTAGTTAAGAACAAGACAGGTTTAGAAAGATCCAAACAGCCAGGGTTTCTGATGGCAGAACAGCCAAGCAAGCAAGGTAGAGCATACACAAGCTCTTTCAGTCCCTTATCTCTGCTAATGTTCATTTCTATATGAATGTGACTACAGTTGAAATCAGTCACACGATCCAACATTGCTTCTATTCCATGTATTTGAGGCTCCAAAAGTAGTGGCATAGGACACTCTCCACTGGCAATCATATCTGCATAACCAACCAAGGGAGGTCCTGAACATTTGGTCAAAGTTGGAGAAGTGATGCAGGAACTAGAAGAATATGTTAGCAAGACAAAAGAGCAATATATTTTGAATCCAGTCAGGGCTGGATCCCAAGCTTCTTGTCCAATGACTAGGGAATAGTCCCTGTGAGAAAGGTGAGGAAGGCAATCAGTAGTACACACTATAACATCGTATTTGATGTTGTGATTTGAAGAATTCATTGAATCAGTGTCAGTAATCAGATGGGATTGGTAATGGGCACCTTCAGCAATTTCACTGTCAGTCAGAACTTGTTTGAATTGGAGGAGCATCTTGGTATTAGAGACTAGGGGACCAGAAATGGTCTCCATAAGAACAGAGGCATCAGCTATAGTATTAGAAACAATCAGAATCGGTTTTGTAATGTTGACCTGGATCTGATGGAGATATCCAGTGTCACAAGCGAAGCCTAAGAGATAGGGTAAGTAGCACAGCAGTTCAGGTATGCTTTGTTGTTGGATGCACACCTGAGGATTCTCAGAATATCGAATAGCTTCCATGACTTGCAAAAGAGACTTCTTCAAATTCGCATTCACAAAGGAGTTGACAGAGAAAATTCTGCAGGTGACAATCTTTCCCCACTTCTTTAAAAGTGGCTTTTCATCCTCAGTGTACAGTGAATCAGTCATCTTAGATTGGGCCATTGTGCAAGCCAAAGAATAGGAATTTTCCAGTTATTGGTGATATGAAATAATTCTGTGGAGGGAAAAATAAACATAATAAGGTAAGTTGAGTAAGAAGTAAAATCACAATTTTGGACAATTATAATAATAACAAAGTAAATTAACTTTTTAATCGGTGTTAAACATTTTTATACTTAGCAAAGAAAATAGCTAACTGTGATAATGCACAACTAAACATTAATACTTTTAAGGTATTTTGAATTTATACTTGGTTCATCCAACCTGATTTAGCTATAACCTATGCCAACTGAAAGTAATGAATGAATGTGGTCTACTGCTGGTAATACAATACATGGCAAACTATTTTGCATTTTGTCAAACTTCACAGACAGGTTGGGTAAAAGGTGGCTGGCCAAAATGAGCAAGACTATTGATAATACAGAGTTATATCTGTAAAGAGACAAAGATTGTGACGCGGATATTAAACGGTTCATCTATTGATAAAAGAATTCTACTAGGATTGGAAACAAATTACACTTGAATATAAAATCCTACCTCTTGCATTTATTTTTGGTTTTCCCAAAAGCGATTAACTACCAGATCTGCATAAGGCAAGATATTTGAGCGCGCAACCGCCTACTAGTATACTAGTGGATATTTTGTAGTGTTAATATTGACCCTTTGCAATTATTATGTTGTAATTCCTTTAGATGGTTGGAAAAGAAGCCAATGTGGCAGATTTAAAATAAAATAAGTCCTATATAAACAACCACACTGTTGTGAATGCTCTCAATAGAGAAATGAGAATATCGACCTTAATTAACATGCATAATTTTTGGGTTACCACCGAGCTAAAGAGCAAACTGGCACTGATGCAATAATAGTAATTAAATCTTGTATGTAATGTACAGTGTATTAGTAAATGCAATAAGCATTGAGATTATGATCACTAGTAATTATTATTATGGTTTAGGGATATGGCTAGAAAATTAGACTCTAATCAGAGAAGGACAGATCCACTTTAAAATTACACATGTACGATAATATAGCTAGCTGAGCAACCTTGAACATAAACATTTTGATTGAAAATGATGAAAACAGCTTTGAATAATAATGCACATTAGTTCCTAGCGAAAACCATCAAACAATGTATTGTACTCTTCTATATTGGAGTTACTTATAGAAGATTATTTAAACTTCCTGGTTAAAGTCTATAGCTACTGGCTTGTATAGCAGATACTACCAGTTTCTGTGTTGCTAGCTAAACTCTTTTAACTAGTCAGACAAAAAATTAGGAGGCTGCAGAAATGGGATGTTGGCTTAAAGATACTGTGCCTGTTTTGTATTGGCAGCCTGGTGTTTCCAATCCTCATAATTCTGTTATTGGGGGGTTCATTTTGTCAGTACAAATGTACAGTACGGAATTACAATACGGGTGTAAAAACAAGAGACTGAAACGTAAGAAGCGTCGTTGTACTGCGAATTAAGTATCTATGTACGCTCTTTATTTAATGCGACTACCCGCGCATGTGGAACAAAATTGTCCTACTGAGTGACGATTCTTACCTTCCCAATCTTTGCTCCCAAGTTATAGTCACTCTTACTTCTTACCCCTAAATGGTATTAACTCTCAATTGAATTCTATACCTACTGTGGTGTGTTCGCGGCTTGGTGAATAGACTCAGTACACCTACTCGTGACAGAAAGAGATCGCTCTTGGATCAGTGTAAGTCCTCAGTCCACAGGGTTTCAAGCTGTTAGACTGGCTAAGGGTGAAATACCTCCTAGGATCTAGTTAATATGCTACCTGCTTAACCCTTAACAACCATGGAACAATAGTTGCAGAAGGTAAGTCTTAAGTTTGAGAAATAAGGACAGACTGAATTATAAATGAAAAACGTTTTAATACTCATTCACAAAATAATTAGCATTAGTCGAAATAATTTACAAAACTGAATAAGCAACATTGCTGAAATGAATTATTCAGTTAGTAAATGCGCGGTGGCGGTATGCTGGTGGAGCTCACTTTTTAGTTTGGTAAGGATAATCCGAGCCGGACTAGCACACGACTTGATATTTCTCTAATCACTGACAAAATCTTTTAGTTTTTCCCTAAAAATATCGAACATGCGTTACACAAACTTTATGACTTTTACATAGCTATTATAATAATATACTTTTTTATATTATATATATATATATATTTTTTTTTTTGTTACTTTTAATTAAATAATTAAATATAAATACATTTTAAGCTCACCTCAATAAATAAATGAACAGTACAGAATTACAATACGGAATGTAAGAAAACAAGAACTGAAACGTTAGCGTCGTCGTACTGCGAAGTTTCTAGGTACGCTCTCTACTTTTATAGGAAACAAGTGTCGACACACGCATGCGGACGCTAACCAACGTCTTATTGACAGACGATTCTTACCTTCCCAATCACCAACGAGCCTTGCAGAAGTAATTGAAACAGAATGTGGTGATTAGTTTTAGAGAACGTTATTGTCTCTTAGCATCTATATCATCCTATTGAGTTTCAATAATTAATCATGTAACAAGATAACAAAATTATTTACGTTGCAATAAGCACAAAATGTTACTTAGCACAGCAAAATAGAATCAAGTCATATCAAGTTGCTTTATGGGTTGACCAGGAGTCCATCACCTCACCCTGAACAGCACCTTTCTCTGCACACGATGTTGGAGTTCACCTCTTCGCAACATGATGTGCAGAACTGTATTGATGGCACGCTCAGAATAGTTCTAAACATGAAAACATAAATTGTTATTATTACTATAATTATTATTATTATTGTTTATTATCAATATTATTATTATTATTATTATTTACTAGCAAGTAACCTACCACACAGCGGTGCTTGATGTATTAATTTTACAAATTAGGTATTTTAATCATCCTCTACTACTTGGTTTAGTTGTCGTTGTTTTTTCTCACTTACTCTTCTCTCCACCTTAGTCATCGGTACTGACGATGCTTTACCAACCCGGCTCAGTTTAATGAATAACACACACCACCGTCGTTACTGAATCTCTTTACCAACCCAGCTCATCCTAGTATACACACTGTTATCCTCACCCACCCACCACAGCTTTATCATGAACACACACACACCATTGTCACTGATATACTGACAATGCTTTACCAAACAGTGTTCAGCTCATGAATTATTCATGAATACTCACACAGTGTTATTATTATTATTCTTGTAGACTGCATGATTATTGCATGCAATAGTTGAGAAGAATATTGACATTCACATCTGCCCTTAGGGTAGACTTTTCACTTAATGTTCATCCTAATCACAGTCGTATTTCTATGGCTTGAATATATACACCCACTCTGCAGTTATAAATGATAATAATACGCTTGTCTGTCAGTCCACTTCAGCATGCCATTAGAAGTCATGGAGTTAGTTACACTTGAACTAGCGAGTCATCAATAGCCAAATACACTTTGCCCTCACTGCATCATTCAGAGGCTAATAAACTAACACTTCACTATGCTAACCACAATTGGACTTCAATACAACTAATGTTGAGCAACTTAAGAAAGCTCACTGCAAGTTGTCTTCCTTAGCTCATCAAGAATTATATGATTATTGGCAAGTGAGACACTATCAGGGGTAACACAATTAAAAATCGGGAATATTAATTTTGTTTGTCTATATATGTGTGTGAACATACATACATACATCATGTGTTTTTGTGTTTGCTTGGTGGTCGACCCCATCCCAATACTCCAAACAGAATCCTTTCCATATGAATTAGGTTGTATCTGACATATCTAATTTTGTAGGGGTGCGGATATCAACACAAATTTGGTCTTAATAACGACACCATGCTGTCATATAATACTGTCTTATAATAACCATATCAACACTCATAATGTTAACTAATAGTGTATTTCGGTGCAAAAGGTGCACGAGCTAGCCTAGCTTAGGCAGTTGCAAATTGAGCATAATTATGCTTCCCCCAGCCCAGCATCACACTCGATCATTCTCACTTGTTTGAGGAAGTCCTGGACCACCCTTTGCTCAGAGACATGAGAACCAATCGGAAACCTGTGCTTCAACTGCCGCTCTATCTTGCGTATATCTTCCTGGTCTTGCTCAGTGGTGAATCCATCAGCTCCTTCAAAAAGAGATGCCATGTAATGTGATATTAAAAATACTTACATCTATATAGATTCCTAAAATGTGGCAGTAAAACTAGGCTAGCAAAATGAAGCACCAAAGTAGTGAACCCTCAGCATTACCATACACTTGCTAGCTATTACATCATTTCTCAGACCAATCATGTGACAATAGACCTGTGCAATGAAAATGGTGGATGTAAATGCTGTCTTCATAAGAGAAGCTAAGCATACAAACAAACAATAGTTTCAATGTGAACTCCAATTCAAACATTTAGTTAATTTTCAGCATAAAGCAAAACTATAGCATACTGCAAGAAATTGTTAAATTACGACGTGATGAATGGGGGCATTACCCACAAAGGTTAGTACCTACACAGAGCTAATAGCTTCGTGTTTTCTCAAAAAATCAGCCCGAAATAAAAAAAGTAGAACAATAAAAGGTCTTAAATAGTCATTCTGAGTAAGTTCATACCCAAATCAACAGTTAATTGTCAGTCATCTTTAAAAATCAGAGCATGACAGACAGACAGACAGACAGACAGGACGACTACTATAAACCTCTCACACATGTGAGCTGAGGGTTAAATATACATAGTATATTTTATATGCTATACTCAGCCCTCCCCAATTGAACAATTGCAAACTTGGTTTAATCCATTTAACTAATGGCTGAGAACTTACCTCTCACTATCAGCGAACACAATTTTATTGTAAATACTAATCTAAACTGAAGTACAGTACCACTGGTGTGAACCCTCAGTTATTCAAGGCTAGCCATCGCTAATAACTGAAGTACAGTACCACTGGTGTGAACCCTCAGTTATTCAAGGCTAGACATCGCTAATTTGAAGTAAAAATGACCTGGTAAGTCTAACCATATCCAGATACTCCTTCTCTAGCTTACAAACACTAGCAAATGAGCAAACAAGATTTTATGATCACAAGAAGTAATCAAGTTAGATAAATGCTTTCAATGCTCAAAACAGTCATCTGCAAGATCTGCCATTGGACAATTAGTGTCGTGTGTGTGTGTGAATTTGTGCATGTAAGTTTATTTCGCAATTAATGATGGAGTAGAAAATTTAGCAATATTATTGTTTCATTACAGCAATCTCATTTCAGTGTAAAACAGACTCTAGATTAGCCTTCAGTTGACAAATGTGCAAAAATGGTTGTAATACTGAATATCCCTGTTTAATCATATCAACTCCTCATTCGTAAAAGCATAACGCAAATACAAATGAGAGGTGAAGAGTTCCCGGATTATATTGTGTTTGACCTGATAATAGCCATGCACAATCACCTGGTCACTCAATACACACCCACACCCACACACACACACACACCTGCTAGAGAGCCAGTAGTAGAGGCGTCCAGTGTGGAGACTTGGAAGAGTCTCAGTGCTTCATCGACGTGGCTCTCAATAGCAAATGGAGACAGAGACATCTTGGCTAGCGACTCAGATATACGAATTATGGCCTCCAATTGCCTACACAATAACAATGCACTAGTTGTGAATCTGCTCTCCTTCAACTAGAAGTCAATTGTACAGAATATGCTAACAACTTTCGTAATACAAAATGATATCAGACATTTCGGCTCTAGAAGGAGGGTCTTCACTGAAACGTAAGATTTGAAAAAGGTAATAAAAACAGGTACAAGGGGTAAAATGGTATTCACTGAAACACGGCATCGTGGTGCTTACTAAATATGTTAAATTGATGAAAGAAACCAAAAATCAGCAATTTCCCATGTCTGGTTGCTCCATGTCATCTGTGCATGGTTAATGAAAGTTAATCCCCTCATATCATTCTACCTGTAACTGCTAAATCCTCTCTTCATATCAGTTTTTATGTTTTACTACATAAGATAATTGTTCAAACAAAATTATTGTATAATGAACTCATCGGCTAAATGAGTACTTAAGGGTGGCCGCACATAGCAATGCGCACCGCCTGTAGATCCGGACATTAATTTATTCCCCGCCAATACCCCACCATTCGATAATACGTGAGCAGAAACAATCGCGCAGTAGTAGCAGAAGTATACTTTGCGAAGTTGTGGTGTTTTAGTTTAGCTTCTTGTTGTCTCATATCCGTTTGAGCTCACGCGGCAAGGTGCACCAGGCTGCCTCTCCTCCTGTAGCCGTTCTCTGGGCGTGCACCTGAACTCAAGCGGATGGATCCACCAGGCTCGATTTCTGCGGAGTGAAGACTTCCCAAGCTGTGCAGATCTAATACCTTCACCTCGGGCTATCTCCAAGAAACTACTCTCTCTTTTGACTATCTTGTTATTGTTGTATTGATGTTTGTTTACTCTTGATATAGGCGGGCTCTTTTTAGAACCAATACAAACTAATTGAAAAAAAAATTGCTCGAATACACGTAGTACGAAACATGGGGGTGGGGCTATTTCTTAAGAATTGAGAGTGCAATTAAAGTTCCAAATTTTGTATCAGTTTTTCTTGGAATCTAATAATGAGAACGACAAAAAAAATTTACACACGGGTAAACTTAAAAAAAATGAACTGCACCACAACAAGAATTTTTTAATATCTTATAAATAGAAAAAATTGCGAATAAATCATAAAGTAATATTGAAATGGAGAAGCACTCATTGTCTTGCAGTAGAGTATGGCTCGGCTAGTAGTGCACCAAATTGCGGAGCTCCAACTTACCGCACCGCTCCAAAAAAGTGCTACAAAGTTTTATAACTAGGCCCCGATATTTCCTCCAGATTCGCTCTAAAATTAGTGAGCGGTGCCTTCGGCAGGTACTTTGTCCTTGTGTTGTAGTGGAGAAGCTCCTGTAAGTATACAATAGTAGTAATCGTGCATAGCAACCATCAACAAAAAATTGCGTAGGCCGTGTGCGACCACCCTTAAGCATCATTAAAAAAAAGGATCTCTATGAACCAAACGAGTCCACTATAGCCTCCTGTGGAATCGCGGATTACAGTAGACCCTCAATTATCCGAACCCCGTTTATCCGAACTCTCGCTAATCCGAACACCAATATATATAATAAACAAGGAGGAAGTCTCTGGCAATTATCCAGGACATGCTTATACATACGCAGGGGTTCATTTAGGGGGGGGGGGGCAGGGGAGATGCTTGCCCCCCTTGAAGTCATTTCACCCCCCCCCCCCCTTGAAATATTCTTCAAATTTCATAAGCAAAAAGCAAAATTAAAAATTGAATAATGAAGGTGAATACAATAACTTAAATCATAAGTTTATTGCAGCTCTAATTATTGTCTTGGTAATTGAAGCCCATCTCCTTTCTCATCTTAGTTCTGTATGAAAGTTGTGACCCCCTTGAGGTAGCGCAAGCTCAATCCCACCCCCTCTTAAATTGATTCCTAAACGAACCCGTGTATGTATATGTACACAGACCTTAAACAAATAATACACAAGAAAGAGTCCCATGTGACTGTCTGACCTGTCCCATGTGACTGTCTGACCTGTCCCATGTGACTGTCTGACCTGTCCCATGTGACTGTCTGACCCTGTCCCATGTGACTGTCTGACCTGTCCCATGTGACTGTCTGACCTGTCCCATGTGACTGTCTGACCTGTCCCATGTGACTGTCTGACCTGTCCCATGTGACTGTCTGACCTGTCCCATGTGACTGTCTGACCTGTCCCATGTGACTGTCTGACCCTGTCCCATGTGACTGTCTGACCTGTCCCATGTGACTGTCTGACATGTCCCATGTGACTGTCTGACCTGTCCCATGTGACTGTCTGACCTGTCCCATGTGACTGTCTGACCTGTCCCATGTGACTGTCTGACCTGTCCCATGTGACTGTCTGACCTGTCCCATGTGACTGTCTGACCCTGTCCCATGTGACTGTCTGACCTGTCCCATGTGACTGTCTGACCTGTCCCATGTGACTGTCTGACCTGTCCCATGTGACTGTCTGACCTGTCCCATGTGACTGTCTGACCTGTCCCATGTGACTGTCTGACCTGACTGTGATGGGGATGTTGGTCCTCTTGGCAGTGTCTCTCTCGTGCTGCCTGGTTCCACTACGCATCATCACATAGCGGTTCTTCAGCTTGTCTGCAGCTGCTTCTGACAGCCTGGGGCCACATCGCCTAGACAAGATACAAATATTTATAGCAACAATACACACTTTGATATGTGAGCAATACGAGGGCAAGGCATTGTACAGAGCAGCCATTACTAAGTGTAATTTCATAAATCATGATATTCTAAACTTACGATCGACAGAAGGCGATGAGCTTCTTGAGAGTGGCAAGACTGAGCTCTCCCTCGATACCATCTTCATGTTGCAGGGCATTCAGATGCACCTGCATGACATGCTTGGCAAGACGCTACATACCAAACAACAACAACAACAACAACAACAACAACAAAGCACTGTACACATGTACATAGCTCAAAAAAAATGTGGCACAAATTCGACATACATGTATTTGTTATAGTAAAATGGTATAGGAGGTTGCTAAGTGGAAACAGACAATATCTGCATTACTCACTGTGTCCTTGCTTATATCATGTTCATCCTTGACAATGTAGATCATATCAAACCGAGATAAAATGGTGGGCATGAAGTCTATGTTCTAAAATTAAACAAAAATGTAAATGATAAATGAACGATCGAACGGATGAATGTCAAGAACTTCAGACAGCATAAAATGGCATCAATAAGTTGCACTTACTTCTTCTCCCTTGGTGTCATCCCAGCGACCAAACACAGAATTAGCAGCTGCCAGTACTGAGCAGCGTGAATTGAGGGTAGTAGTGATACCAGCCTAACAATTCATCAAACCAAAGAGACAAAAATCACAACAACAACAACAACAAAAAAACAAAACAACCCACATACAATACAGGCCAACTATCAGACTCCTCCTCACTCTCTATTACTGCAGGACTGCATGGATATGTCTCCCAGTAATCTTTCCCACAAGGAGACACACATACCTTGGCAATAGAAATAGTCTGCTGCTCCATAGCCTCGTGAATGGCCACTCGATCATCCCGCCTCATCTACCAGGACAATAACATACAGGGAGAATAAAGACAAATCACTACACCTAGTAGTTTAAGGTCCACATTCCCTAATACAAATTAGCTACGTACGTACTTTGGCCCAGAAAGCAGAGTTTACTATGGGCATAGAAATCTACATACCTTGTCAAACTCATCAATGCAGACCACGCCTCCATCAGCCAGTACCATAGCTCCACCTTCCATAATGAAATTTCTCTACAGAACAAATGTGATATGGTTCAAATTAATCTGGGATATAAAAATAGTCAAATACTAGTAGTTATACAATTCTGAAAACTTAAATATAACTGTAATAGTCACTAAAGATAGTGTTTCCCCTGAAATAGCAAATTGAGCAGCATATTGACCACACCCCATGCATTATATACAAAACTATATATCCCCACTCTCTACCATTGCCGTTATCCCCCACCCCACCCCACCCCCCTCCCCATCCCCTTCCACACATTAGGCCAAAATTCCTATATCAAACTCTGACGTGAACATGTCCGCTGTCCCACAACCTCACGTTCAAATACCTCTATCCCTCTATCATCCTAAGCCTAACTACTTGGCACTTACAGAAGAAGGATCCCTCATGACTGAAGCTGTCAGACCAGCCGCACTGCTCCCTTTGCCGGAAGTGTACACTCCAATAGGAGACACTTTCTCTACAAACTTAAGCAGCTGACTCTTGGCCGTCCCTGGGTCTCCTAGCAGCAGGACGTTGATGTCACCTCTGCGAGTGAGGCCGTCAGGGAGACGCTTGCGAGAACCTCCGAATAAAAGACAGGCTATAGACTTCTTGATGTCTGTGTATACGTAACATCAGTAAACAAAACAAAAAATAAAAACAAAAAATAAAAGAAGTACACTGTATTTGTATAATAGAATTGAAGAGCAATACAGTATGTAAAGTCTGAAAGCATTTTTTTTTTCTCTGCTTGTCATAAACATAACAACAATCCTTGTTGATGACAACGACCAATAAGCAATAACCCACCGCAGCAAGCTAACTACTCACAAACACAAGTACACTCAATACCCTCACATCCAGACACCTCTATACCCGGCACAAGTTAGCCACTCAATTTATCAATTCTTACCGCGCAACTTCGACGACCATTACCGTTTTTGTAAATGCTGGCCAGAGGACTGTGCTTAAAGCTTGAAGAAGAAAAAAGTTTGAAACATTTTGAAAGCGTTGTTGTCATGTGTAGTCAGAGAAAACCTTCATAACCTCTCCCTGTAACGGGCATTTCTGAGATACGGGCACCCTCTGACACACCAAGGTGCCCGAATAAGACGGGATAGAGGGTACGTATATTCCTTGTGGTTGTAGTGCCTTATAGACACACCCACCTAGACTTCCATATATGGAAGGTGCAATAGATTTGGCAACAGCTTCGTATATGTCTGGTCTCGCGGACAGAGCTCTCAACTCCTCCTCCTCCTCGGCTGTGATGGGGACACCATTCACTCTGCCGGGTCCATCCAACGCCATCTCTATGCCTACCACTCGCAAGTACGGACGACGCAAACCAGCACTGGAAGCCTTCTCATTAGTAGACTAACAACAACAACAACAACAACAATCATACATGTACACAAATAATAGTTTTTATAACAAATACCTCATTTCTTGCATTTAGGCCATTTTAGTGTGCACTTATCCCCCCATTGACAACATTTGTACAACCTTTCCCACCATCCCCTGTAAAATAATTATCACTTAATAATAGCCCCCTTTCCCCCCCCCCCCCCTCCCCCAAAATTTGTCCGAATAAATCATTTCTAGGACACATATATAACTGAACACTTAAATGTACTACACAAGTAGACACTCATAAATGAGGCTGTGAGTTGGCTCACTTTTGGAGGCTTTAGGCCAGATTTTCTGATGGAATAAATTCCCATGACAGTGACCCTGTTGCCGGGGACAACCCGGTCGGTAAGGTACCGATCACAGTACAGCTGCATGTGCCTTGGCATCTCTCCCTTAGGGACAGCATCAGGACTTTCCTGGAGCTTCAGCACCTGCAAATGATAGTACCCGTTACTGAACTGAACAGCAAATAGATCGATAACTTGCAGCAATTATCTAAATCGTAATTCCTCCCTGCACCAATATTTCGCTAAATATATTTTGTCTTCTCACGTTACACACTGCAATGATTTCAGAAGCTTCAAACATATTTAAGTGTTGTGACAACAGTATGCTCCAGAGGTACTATTATTTATACTTGCTTGTCAAATAAATTGTTTCTACACTGCCAATCCCTCAGTTATGTAAATGAATACCATAAAGGTCTCACTCACTCGGACATAACCCCCCCTGTCCCACCTAACCATATACAGTATATACCTGGAAGTCCACACACTTGCATTTGTCCGGTACGATGAAAAACGGGTCCATTGGACATTTGACACGTCCTGTCTGATCGCTAACAGGAAAAAAAACACAACTATTAATAGTATATGTTCCAAATCAACTCATACTTATTGTACATATCGAAGTATTTATAATCTTAACATGGAATTAGTCATGAATGGTTGAAAGGTTGTTCTGCTAATACTGTCTGAAAGAGACATTGAAACTATGTAAGCTGGTCACAACCAATTCAACAAGCAAAGCTGCTCTAACATGAACTCAAGTGAGGTTGGGTGTCACTTGTGAAACAGTGCACTTCATGAAGATTAGAGACCCTTCAGCAGACCAATTCCGATACAACATACCTTACCAGGCTCAATCCAATGCCACAGCTACTGTATAAAGGAGGGAGGCCATTATCCAAGTGGCATTTAGATAAGAGAAGCATTTATTAGAAATTAATTGCCCATGTGTAGTTTTAAAAGGAAAAGACCGTCAAATTATTGGAGTCACTGCATTAAGAGACTGTTCTGTTCACTTAAATCCATATCCACAAAAACAAAATTTAGTTTACAAATTGCATTACGGATTTTGTCTTGTCATCATTCAAAGCAGCTACAATTAGAGATACTGGGTAAAGAAGGTGGGAAGGCTGCTAATGGAGAGCTGCCATACGAGAGGCACCAGATATTAGGTACAGGGTAGTCATGTGTTGTTTTGGTTTGTTGTTTTTTTGTTTTTTTTTGTTTGTTTGTTTGTTTGTTGTTTTTTTCTTTTCATTTTTTTAAAACTTGACTCCACTCCAAACTCTGCTAATTCTTTGTTCGTCAAATGTCCCCTTACCTGTTGCACTTGCGAGGAAGTGAGTACCCCTCCAAGCCCGGGCGTACCGGGATATTCGGCTGGAAGGTGCGACAACCACGACACTGAATGGTGATGCGAGTGGCCTTGGCCCTCACGCCTGTAGCCTGGATCACAATACCCGGCACCTTCACCAGTCGAGCCATGTGATCAGACTGGAAATAAGAAATATCATTTATAAGATAAAAACAATTATTGTAAATAAAACAAATTAATACTAGCTAATTTTCTCATTCTAACAGCCAATATTATGTTAATTAAAACTTAACCTGACATCTGCTATTATTATAATTATTTAAGCCAAGAATGACTGAATCATATTAATACTTCATAAGGGTTACTCACAAAAACCAAATAACAATGTCAAAAACACCCACACATGTCTGAGGTCGCCTATACAAGTCAGGATCATACGATAATAGAGTATACTGTATATGAATACCACGGGTTCATTTAGGGGGGCATTTAGGGGGTTCACCCCCCCCCCCTCGAAATATTCTTCAAATTTCGTAAGCGAAAAGCAAAATTAAAAAGTGAAATGAAAGTGAATGCAAATGCTTAAATCATAAGTTTATTGCTGCTCTAATTATTGTCTTGGTAATTGAAGCCCATCTCCTTTCTCATCTTAGTTCTGTATGAAAGTTGTGACCCCCTTGAGGTAGCGCAAGCTCAATCTCACCCCCTCTTAAATTGATTCCTAAATGTACCCGTGAATACTATTACTAATTGAACACACTCAATAATGCACATGTCACATGACATCAATACCAACATACATGAGATCAAAATATTTATATGTATACTCCTAAGACAAATGGGAAATTTTTAAGAAAGCATTTGGCTAGCTCCAGTTCCTTAACAGCTGATTGTTCCAATCACTGAAAATTATTTTTCATAAAAATATTTCACTGTTACAATCAAATATAAGAAGCACATTCAAATAATCATCAGTTAGAGCTATGCAAATTGCGTTATAAACATTATAATGAATAAATAAAATCAACCACAGCTACTGGCATAGTTACACAAAATTGCCGTGGATACTCACCCTAAGACCCCGGATCTGCATAGGGTTAGAGTCAGACTTCAGCAGCACCTGGATATCCTCCATCTGCTCCTCCCCCTGTGGGCGTGGCCTAGTCAGTTCATCTGCTGCTTCTTTTGCTGCATCCTCTAGCTACAATTAAATATGGATACTGCAGTAAGTAAAGTATTCAGCTAAAAAAATAGTACATAAGATTATACCAATGGAAGGTAATCTGCAGGAAGTTTGAAGAGCTTGTCTGAAAGAGTAGAATCAAAACTAGAGAGATCATCTAGATCAATTTCCACCCAGTATTCTCTGCGATTATAACGCCGCTTTAGCTGATCTCTGAAACGAAAACAAATACATATATATAAATGTGTATATATAATAATACACATAATATATAATATATATATATATATATATATATAATATTGTAGCTAGTTCTAGTGAAGTGCGTGTGTTGTTGTGTTATTAAACATCACAAATGCATACCTGTAGCAAAAGCAATTGTTGGGATCAATAAATGTCTTTATAAATTCTTTGAATCTTTTCACTGCTGCAGTGCGGGTAAAATCTGCGTCAGCTTCAGATCCCTCCTCCGCAAAGAAAGGGTCGCTGTAGTATACTCCAGGGTCATCAAAACCTGTGCCAGCCATAGTAGTAACTGGTAAACCACCTCCTTTTCGGACAAGTCAATCGCCAAAAATCAATTCGAAACTCCAATATCTGATTAATGCGCACTAAATTTTCCCGCGGAGAAAGCTCCAACGTAATAGAAGCGCGCGCCATTCTGCTGGAGTTGCACCACCATCGGTAATTTCCATGTGTGTTTTGTAACAGTTTGATTTCTGCACTTTTATGCAGTACTACCATTAGTTTTAGTTGGACGGGGGACTCCTTGAAGAGATGTCTAAAGTTTTTTCGTCAGCAGCAGCCTCTGCCAAGAGGGAACTGGTGATCAAGAAAGGATCTTCTACACCTGAAGCAGCTGCAATTGAATCTGGAGACTGGTCCACTCTGTTCTCAGTCACCACTCTCAACCATTTGCAGCTGTCAGGTTTCCCCAGCATCACATCCTTACCTCCAGAGATTGGCAGGCTGGTGAATCTCCTCCAGCTCACCATTACTCACGACTCTCTTTTAACCTTGCCTGAAGAAATTTCGAGATTAACCAAGCTCAAGCACCTGGACGTGTCTTACAACAGAATCAACTCCCTCCCAGTTTCTCTTTACACACTCCAGTCCCTCCAGACGCTCATAGTCAGTGATAACGAGCTCACTGATGACTCGTTCCCCCCTCTCACATCTGCCGGCGATGAAGGGGTCAACATTTTCCCGTCCTTGCATCGAATCGATCTCCTTGGAAACAAGCTGACTGTTTTGCCCGAGGTGATATATGCAACGTTGCCTCTCATAGATATTGTGGCCTCTGATAACAGCATATCACTGCTGGAGTCCAGGATAGGTCGGGTGCAAGGACTGAAAACCATCGATCTGAAGAGAAACCAACTCACTTCTCTGCCGTATGAGCTGTCCATGTGTTTGAAGCTGCGCACCATGGGGTTTGAAGATAATCCCATCTCAGACCGTCGCCTGTTGAAGCTAGTGACACAGCATGGTGCCAGCAAGCCCAAGGCCATCCTTGATTACGTCGCGACGCATTCTCCTCGTGGATCCTCCAACAGCGATGCACCTAAATCTAAGCAAGGTCGTGCTGGAGCAGAGCGAAGGTCGTCCGCTGCTCGATTGGACGATGATAGTGACGACGACAACGATGTCACATTCTCCAGAAGGACTGGTAAATTTATCCAGGTAATCCGTCCCACGGAGCATGTGGTGGTGAAGGCGAGCGTCTCAGCTAGGAAGGTGCGGCCTTACCTCGTGTGTGCGGTGGTGCGAGGAGTGGATCTGAGCAGTGATGCGGTCTACAGAGAATTCATCAACTTGCAGGTGTGTCTGGTTGCATGCAGTGTCTGGTTGTGTGCGGTGTTTGGTTGTGTGCGGTGTTTGGTTGTGTGCAGTGTTGTAGCTTGAATTTATTATGAGGATAATCATGACTATTAGAAGTTGGGGTGGGGAGAAAGGAATCAATATTTTGAAAAATGACTTTCACCAACCTTGTGGGTACATTGGGAATGGAGTATTGTACAAGTAATTTGTTTGTTTTTTGGTTTTTCACTTTGTGCATGTGGATGCTGTGGTCAGATGGTTTGTTAGTTTACATGTAGCTTGATTGGTCCAGCGGAACGGGAACGGTCACAGTCCGTGTAACTGAGCAGTACTGATGGTGCGAATCCGCTTCACTAAATTGTGGAACGAATTTAGATTGCTAGCCATCTGATTGCTTGAGTACAAAATCTGTGGGCAGCTTGGTTGCCTACGTATGTAATATACATACATACATACATACATACATATGTACATTCATACGTACGTACATACATACATACATACATATGTACATTCATACGTACATACATACATACATACATACATACATGTATGCATTTTACACAATATAAAAGCAATTGCTTATGCTAGACTGTGTTTTAATTGCTTCTCAATAGCCTGGCCATTTCGTAACAATCTAAGACCAAAATTTTCACTTACAACAATAATTATGTCCACCATACTATCACTTTTCAGACTTGCAGCGTTAGATAGCAAGTGACAATGTTAGTAAGTTTGGCACCGGCTCTAGGCAGCAGCGGAGAAGTAGGTTAGATAATTTGGAGGTGAACCCAATGGCTGCATTAGCTCTTGTACACAGGAATAGCAGAAGCCGTCATATGCAGGCAAAAACCAGAAATGTCTGCAGAAACATACAATCCTTTAGTCTTAAGAATTCATTGTTGTCTTTTTCTGGCAAGAAACAACACTAAACGAGCAGCATACCAAGGCTATCACATCCTCTGGTGTAAATAAAGAGAAGCTAAATGCAGGAAAGTTTTTAGTGGGAAGAGATAACTAATGCAAGGAATTTAGGATCACAGTTAGTCAGAGTGGAAGAATTTAACTAATAAAATGGAAATTCAAGTCATTCAATTTATGGCTCTAGCTTGCTATTATTTTTTCTTATTTTCTTCAGAGGATGTTGTTCAATATTTATGCTATTGACTAGTCTTTCCACTGCCATGTTGTTGTTGTTGTTGTTTTGTTTTTGTTGTTTTTTTTTTTTTCCCAGACTAAACTTCATGATACAGTCTGTAAGAGGCGTCGCTCTGCTGCCTTGGCAACGCACAATCTGGACAAGATGTCGAGTCCCCTCCACTATGAATGTCATGCAGCAGCAGATGTATCCATGACCCCACTCAACTGGACCAAGAAAATCACAGTCCTTGAGTACCTCAGAAACCTCCACAGGCTCAAAGGAGACAAAAGAGGGGGCGGAGGGGGAGGCAAAAAGGGAAAAGGAGGTGGAGCTAAGAAGGAGGTGCATGTTGGAGCTGAGCCGGTTACGGATCAAGATTCTGTTGGGGTAGCTTTGAGCAAGTAAGTACCTCCTCCTCGCTTTGGGGTTTAATTCCTTGGGTGTGCTATGATGAAAGCTGAAGTTAAAGTTATTTCAGTCTCTTTTTCAGGCCAGTAGAAATCCTTTATTCATTCAAAGAACTTGTACTACTGTAATCAAATTTTATCAGTCATATTATATTTTTGTTTGCCCAATTTAAGTGCATTCACAATTTAAAAATAGTTCAGCGATCGAGGCTATCCTTTTGAAGGGTCTGATTGGGGGGGGCGGGAGTTATTTTAGTTGATGATGCATTGTGAATGTATTTAAGTAATGTTGTTGTTGTTTTTGTTTTTTTGTTTGTTTGTTTTTTGTTTTTTATAGCCATAAGAATTGGCCTATACTAAATGAAATATTAATTAACTTTCTGTTGTAGATACCTTCAGTTTGTGGATGAGTCTGCTGTAGTGTACCTCCAGGACAATCAGGGCGTGGTTCTATCTTTGCCGCCCATTACCAACAGTGAGGAATCCAAGGTGAGGTGGATTATCATCTGTGGGACAAGCAGATAGGGACGTGTGTGTGTTCATGTGTGTGTGTGTGTGTGGTGTAGTGGTTGTGTCCTTGGCTAGGGGCCTGAAGGTCCTGAGTTCAAGCCCCACTCAGGCAACCTTTCCATCTGGTTTTCCATCTGCCTCCCACCAGTCCACCCAGCTGTGATTGGGTACCTGGCATTTGCTGGGGTGCAAATTCAAGGCCTTTCCTCATGAAACAGCAATGGTCCAGGTGGGACTTCGGGCGCCCACACCACTTGCTGTGAGGAAAGGTCTGTTCTCCTGCGAGTTCCTAGCCTGACTCCAGGAGCTTTGCTTGCACGGCTCACAGTGCCTGCTTAATGCACAGGCATCCTGGCTCTGCCAGAATTGGAATCCTTGAGGCTTATTTACCCTAAAAGTGTCTTTGTGCATTATTGTATACAGCATACCCTGATTTTAGGTTGCGCTACCAGCAATTTTTAATTTCGTGCCATAGCAAAAAATGCCGGGACTTTTGGGAGGGACCTGGGAGCTAAATTTTCAATAAATGACCCCAAGAAATTAAATCAATCATCAAAACATGTTAGCCGAAGAGTGGTCACGGAATTGCCATTTTTGACCATACTAATATGCAGATAAGAGCCCCACTCCACAGAGTTGTCAGCAGCAGCCTAACACACACACACACACACACACATACAAATTCTCTTGCAACCGCTAGCGGTTATGTGCACCTGACATTAGTTTCATGCTATGACCTTTATTAGACCCAATAATCAATAATAGTTGCAATTGGAAGAGCGAAAATAACAGTAATAATAGATGTTTGTGGTGAAAGACTGCACAAACCTATTTTATTTGATGCAAACTCAGTACTCTAGCATTCTACATCACTAGTAGAGTCTATGGAATCTGTATCACTAGATTCTGATGGGTCATCACACTGCCATGGTACACAATTGTCTTCCTCATTATCGTTATCTTCATCACTTTCATCTTCCTCACTGTCTTCTGATAGCTCAGGTTCAAGAAGATCGGACAGGACTACAGCGACCACTAGCTGGTTCCCTGCCATGACCCCAGTGGTGGTGGGTGGTCTTTCAAGGCGGGGTGATGCACCAGATAAGCCAAGTAGTTTGCACGAAGGCAATGAAGGCAATGTTGACGCAGGCTTATCCACATCTGGTGGGAGGGGAATAAATGATTTCTTCTTCAATGCCTTCCACTTCGCAGCTCGAGCTGTTCCCATGGTGGTCCTACTCATCTTGTCCCCGTAGATAACAAGGCGAGTGAACTCAAACAGCTCCTCAATTGCTTCCTCTTCAATGTCAAGGGAATTTCCACACTTTGAGAGCTGTTCTCGTGTCTCAGCACTTTAACTACCGAGAGTTTACCCTTGCCATAGAACCCTGAGTTGGCATCACATCCAGTGCATCCAGTGAAGCAATGTAGTGGTACAATGCAGTCTGCCATTTCCTCAGGCACAGACAAAGTTGCGGCATAAGATTGTCTCCTGCTTTCTCTTTATGCAGAGCAAGCCAGGGAGTTTCTGTGAAATAGCTGCTGCTGCCACATATGTATCTGTGTCAGCTGAGTCAACGACAACAGGCCCACTGTAGCCAGAATCTCGCAATACAGCGTATGCAGAAAAGAGAATGGTGTCCGCCTCAGACTGACTGAAACTGTAATCTGGCATTAATTCTTGGGTTGACAAGTTAGTGCAGTCAGAGCCAACAGAGTAGACCATTTCTGCATGTACACTTTGTGTGATGTCAGTCAGGTGTCTGCATATTAGCTTTTGTAGCCTCCCTTTGTTGCTGGTGCTACAGAGCAAGGTTTTGAATACTCTAGCGGATGGGTGGGTCGTTGAATTTCATGTAGATATTGGGGACATGAGCCCTACCCTGTACTCGTAGGTCTCGCTCGGCATCTTTAGTGGAGTAGGCTGTGTCATAGGGGTCATTAACACAGATGATACGAGTAGCATTGTTGTGACGAGCTAAGATGATAGATGATACCTTCTGGACATAATCAGACCACTTGTAAGGGGTGCCATCTTGTGTCTGACGATCTTCAGCTGTCGGCGTTGCCACCCTCCAGATCATGCCCATGTCAATGAGAGCAATGTATGGTTCTTGTAGATCTACAGGCTAGAGAGAGAACTTGTGAACGAGCTTGCTTTTCTGTGTCTTTCTGTATGTGCCATTGGAGTTGAATAAGGCATACACTCTTCTAGAACACGATGCTCTAGCAACTCGTGCAAATCAACCAGTTGACTAACTTCTACCAGGTTGATCACTGCCTTTAGAGCTCGTTGCTCCATCTCAGCTGTTCTTGCCTTCAGATTCTCCTTTGCTTTTTCTGTACACGGCTCCTTGGCAAATGTTAAGCGTTTGCTCAATGGGACATGTGCATGGAGGGAAGTAGTCTTGCTGTAAACCCGTTCTTTCAAGAAGCCTGCTAGTTTCATTTCTCCAGCAGCATGGGCTGAATTGAAGTCTGCAACAAGTTGGCTAGAAGCAGGCATGGCTGACTGTAAAGTGCGAAGGGTAGGTGAAGCTATGTTGAATGGGAAAGAGTCAAACTCTTGCATGCAAGCAATGAGGTCCTGAACACACTGCTCATCTTGTCTCAACCGTTTTGGACCACAATCTGTGTGCTTCCATTTTCTTTGATTTCGACTTGCCAGGGCATTGTGAGTTGCTCGGATTCGGGCCACATTGTTGACATTTCTGGAGTGAACTAAAAGCTGCTTCTCATTCTGTAGAATAGATAGCCATCCAGACTTCATTTTGCTGCCCTTGTTCATCGTGCACTCAATCCACATGTCCCACGCCATGTTTGAGTAGGGGTGACCTGTAATGGACTGAGTAAAGTAAGAACGAAGAAAGGTAACCTGATCAACAGGAAGAGATGTTGCATTGCCCAGAAGTCAGGCAGCCATCTTCCATACTGATTGTTGTCATACGCTGTCAACCATGGCAACATTGCACGCAGAGAGCTCACAAATTCATCCCAGTTGCAGATATGGACAGCATGCACTTTCTGCATCAGTGCATCTGTCATGGACAAGAAGTCCCTCCAATAATGTGCCATGTCACAATCCTCTACCTGAGTGAACATGTTGGCTATAAGGCTGTTGAGGTCATCATCATCCTCCAGTGCTGTATGAGCAGCAGCACGAGAGCCTTGAGAAAGACTTGTACTTCTCAAAATCTTGAGGTTCTCCCTGGTTTTATCACCAAGGTTTGGCACACATCTCACCTTTAAGAGTTGACTCAGAAGTGCTTCGTACATCAGCCTCAAGCAACGAAGTCCCCTCTTATAATGTTTGCCCTTCAGTGCATGATCAACAGAGCCCTCAGCAACTACTACTCCTGCAACTAGTACTTCTCCTAGCTCACTACCCTTCTAGCGCTTGTAAATGGCACGATGTCACGATACTTGCAAGGGTTCTCAGCTTTAAGCAGAGTAATGAGGATATACACTGGAAGATCCCCCACCAAGAAAGCAAAGGGCATACGCTTTGTGGCTGTCCATGATGTCATTGACAACTGACTTGCTTGGTGGCTGATTGTATGACATATGAAAGTAAGCCTTGCTCTTCCTCTGCTCCAAACTCAAACCTGCATGAAAACCATTGTAGGATGGGATAGTCTGCTCAGCTGCATCAGGACGATCACTGTTAGCACTCACTGTTAGCACTCACTGTTAGCACTCACTGTTAGCACTCACTGTTAGCACTCACTGTTAGCACTCACTGTTAGCACTCACTGTTAGCACGAGCAAGTGCATGAATGATACTGCCCTTTCGCTGAGGTTCTGTACTTGCTGAGAATGCAGCTGGCTTAGTGGTCTTGTATGGTGTCACAGCCTGCACTTCAGACACTTTCTCACTCAATGCTAGAGACAACATCTTCACATCTTTGATGCGAGAGTGCAGCTCCTGAACATTTCCCTCGTACTCTAGCACTTGTTGTTCTAGGCGCTGTAGAAACATCCAGTTGCAGCGATGTGAAGTGCCTCCTCCTGTAAGAGTGTCACTAAGAAAATCATACTGTCCCTCAGCAATTGCATCAGGACACACAGAACAATGATCAAGGTCATGCAGGGTCCATGCATCCCGTAAAATAAGGACATTTGAGTAGCTGATTCCATTTCCGAGCTTATGAAATGAATCAATAAGCTCTTTGCTACGAGTCCTCCCATGAAGGGTGATGCTGGCATTGACTGAAGTTGTTGTAAGTTGCTTCATGACATATTGCATGAGAAGAGAAGTGAGTGTTAGAGTACATGGAGAAAGATCTACCCCCTTCTTTCCCCGCAAAGCAGAAAGCAGCCTAAGCACAAGAGGAGAACGGTTTTCTTCCTCTTCCAACTCTTCTACTCTTGGTGGCCACGGAACAAGTTTGATTTGCTTGATATCTTCCCTGAGCCGCTCAGCAACATTGTGTATTAGTTGCTCAGTGCTGATCCCAACAGAGGATAGTGCCGCTTCAACATAGGAACCACCCCCAGATACATCATAGACAAGTTCACTATGGTTTCTTTCTGGACGGGAGTGAAAGCCTATTCTCTCCTTAAACTCTCTACGAAGAATCTCTTTGATGAATGATGACCGGACACCAGATGTTGGAAACCCAAACTGAGAAATGATCAAGCAAATCTTGGAGGAGGCTCTGCGGTGACCTTAGCTCATGCTCCTCGAAGATTATCTTTTGGGTGTGGTCAAAAAACATAGTCTGAACCTCACGATAAGTAATATTCTGCATTTGCGGAAGCTTATCATCTTCACTCATTTTCTGGAATTTCCTAACGTACTTCAGCCAACATTTGTGATGATACCTGATTTCAAGAGCATTTGGCTGATCAGCTGCAGAATCAATTAGACAGTTGATTCTGTCACGCATTTTCTGATCTTCAAGGGCCACTGTGTGGCTCTTGAAAGCAGCCCATGCATGGTCATATGAAATCAACAAAAGCTTTGACTCAGGATGCTTTGCTGATTCTGGTTTGCAACACCAAACACATTTGTTTTTGTCGTGAATCAGCCCTAAACTTGATCGCAGCAGCCTCTTGGCAGCTGGAGCTTCGTCTTGGGAACTAACCTCTATGGATGAAGACTGTGACTGGCATTCATCCACCTCATGTTTCTTCTGTCTCTTTGAGCCTGTTCTAGCTTCTTGGTGTTGCTAAACGTCAATCTACAGGAATCATGCATGAAGTGTCCAACTGGACCTTTCACCCAATCTACGCATTCATGAACACTTCCAAACTTGTCAAGACCTTTCCAGAGGAGAGCCTTTTGCCTGATACTCTCCCACCTCTCAATGGAACCAATGGTATCCTGGCTGGATTACAAGGCTCACCACCACCACACTGAAGCATGCATGGTACTTTAGCTGTCTCCATTAATCTTGTTACAATCTACAATGTTTGTGGCCAAAATGGGCTTAACTACAGTACCAAAATAACCATTTAGTTCCACATACCTTTTCTTGATGCAGCTGCAAAAAATGATGTGCTTATTTGCCACTAAATTTGATCAATCAGAGGGCTAAGAGTATAGCAGTTAGTACCACAAACTCTTGTATTATAATAGGTGACTTACCCAAATTGACGACTTAAACTGACTGAATTAGTGGCACAAAAATCTCTGTATTTATACTAAATCTCAATATTCCTGCATGAGCATGCACATACTGCTAGCTCATCAAATGTGCAAGTTTCATCTTGCCTTATGCAAGTTTCTACATGTATTATACTAGTGCTAAGCAATTTTACCTCAATTTTATGCTTTTTTCGCTCTTCCAATTGCAACTATTATTGATTATTGGGTCTAATAAAGTTCATAGCATGAAACTAATGTCAGAATTGGAATCCTTGAGGCTTATTTACCCTAAAAGTGTCTCTGTGCATTATTGTATGCAGCATACCCTGATTTTAGGTTGCGCTACCGGCAATTTTTAATTTCGTGCCATAGCAAAAAATGCCGGGGCTTTTGGGAGGGACCTGGGAGCTAAATTTTCAATAAATGACCCCAAGAAATTAAATCAATCATCAAAACATGTTAGCCGAAGAGTGGTCACGGAATTGCCATTTTTGACCATACAATATATACGGTAACTGTACTTGCATTGCACTGTGTGTGAGAGTGTGTTTGTGTATTTTTGTGTGTAGATTGATGGTGACACTGTTAACTTATTCTTGGAGGTGAGCTCCTCTGAAAGTTTGGCCGTGTGCAAGTCTGTCATGGACGCACTGGTGTGTGGCATGTGCGAGAGAAATGTGGGCATGGTCGACAACGTGCTGCGTGTGGAACAAGTGAGAGTTGTAGAAGAGTCTGAAAAGCTTCTGGTACTGTACCCATCACGAACGGATCTGATAGACACTGAATACGAAATACTGCGGCCACAGTCTTGACGACCTTTACCAATTTACTAGCTGCTTGTCTAAAAATATTTATTATTATATAGGTACATATAATAATACCTTTACTGTATTATATGGTAACCCAGAAGTGCACTTCAGGAAGAAAAGAATAATTTCAAGTTCAATTTACAAGCTTCTCACAAAAAGAAAAGAAGTTAAATATTATACAAAGGATACAAATGACAACAAGGAAAGTTGTCGAGCATGCAAAACCTGGTGATGCTTACCAGATTCTGAAAACATACTACTTGATGTAATTTGTTATTAATATTTAAAAAAAACAAAAAAAAAACTATTAAATTGAATTGCACTACATTTAAAAAAGAAATCCATCCGTCTCAAGACTCGTGTCTATCCAGTGGGTATTGGTCCTTGTATTTGTTCACTATCTCCTTCATCTTGGCTTTCTGCTGCTGCAATCTGAGTGGGAGTTCGTCGTACACGTCTTCAAACATGAGGTCAATGTTTGGTTTGGGCTCTGCCCTGGCTCTCTGCATGGACTTCTTTACTTTATCAACTGCATTTTTGATTAGTTCTTCTTCATAATCCTGCACAAGAACAAACATCAAAGTCAACTACATAATTCATAATGAGAGATTATGAGTCAACAGTGTAGGAAGATGTTTGGGTTGGTAAGGGAGGGGAGGAGGCCTAGGTCATGTGTTTTGCAGTATTAAAATGTGGGAAATCACCACTTTAAATTTCGCCTAAAAATCTAAAGAGGAGATTTCTCCCATTTATTTACATATGCCACAGACTATGAACAACTCAAGCCACAACCGTTAAATTTCATTAAATAATATTTCATATTACTGGAATAATTTTGTCAATAAGCAAAGATGTTAGAAGACCTACTGAACTGCATAGCTTCACCTATCGCAAACAACAACGCTACGCTCAACTTTACCTTATTGCATACAGCTAGCAGGAAGTTGCTGCCCCATTCCTCGTGCTCACCTGTGTCCAGAGACCCTTGTCCTCCATGTGGAGTCTGAATCTCTTGACTGGGTTGTTGTGTTCCATCCACTGCTTCACCTCCTCCATGTCCTGGTAGCCAGTCTGATCGTCACTGGTCGAGTGAGAACCAATTCTAGAGGGTCACATGATCAATACAAACATCTCTCAGTGCTAGTCTAGACATAATATATAAATAGTAACACCACAATGACAAGATGCACACACGATGATGATGGTGGAGATTACAACAACAGTACCAACAGCAGAAGTTTAACAAGTACTAGTGGTAGATGTTGTGACTGTATGTATCTCATGTATCCAGAGGGTGCCAGGTCTACTGTATGTAGGCTTCCTTCTCTACAGTTATTTATTATGTACTGAACAGGGCCCAATACCACATAGTAAATGCATTAAAGTAAATGTGTTCAGAGTAATTATAATGTTGGGTTATTACGTCCCCCCAGGTTATACAAGTGTTTACTGCACAAGGAACTCGTTACTATGGTGTTCACGCAGGAGCAGTACATAATAAATCTATTATTGTTTATTTGATACTGCCGAATGTCACTCATCTGATTGGCCGTATTTATGCTCTTGCCTGTGGCACTCGTGTAAATACTAAACCAACAGACTCACAATATTCTCCTGTATTAAATGAATAATGTAATTTCTAAGGGTTCCTGCTCTACTGTGCACATAAGTATGTAATGGTTCCAGCTTTAGGGTTCCTGTCTATGTACTCCTATAAGATTCAATCCATTTCAAAAATACCGGAGTGATTCATGCAAACTTTTTAATCAGATTTCCCATGATTACATAAGTCCAGGTACATCTTTTAGAAAGTACATATTTTTGGTCAGAGGTTTAATGCACAACTGTGGCTATCTAAGGGTTTCTGCACCACAAGGGCTATCTAAGAGTTCCTGTCCTAGAGTTCCTGTCCTAGGGTTCCTGCCTTACTGTACGTATCCAAGGGTTACTTGTCCACAAACACCCAAGAGGCTCACCTGTAGGTCATGGCCTCAATGAGAACTGGTCTCTGTTCTGCCACTGCTACATCTCTGGCGTACTTGGTCACATTGTACATGGCAAACACATCATTGCCATCCACACGTATGGTCTCCATGCCATAGCCCTGCCCCCTGGACGCTATACCGTCTCCGATGTAGTTCTCACAGGCAGGTGTTGATATGGCGTAGCCATTGTTACGACTGCTCACATACAATACCAGACAAGGCACAGCAGGAAATAGGGAAATAAACAGAGTTTTATATCAGCAAATAAAATAAATAAAGACAGGTAAACATATATAACTACAGAAATGAAAAATGCATATATACTACTACTACTACTATTACTACTACTACTACTAATAATGATAATCTATATAATAATAATACGCTTGTGTGTCAGTAATGACGACGAACGACGGTGTGTGTATTCATGAATAATTCATGAGCTTTGTACGGTTCGGTAAAGCGTTGTCCCGTTATGTTAAGTAAAGTGTCGTCACAGTCAGTAAAATGTGCTGGTTACTTCTAAAAAGCGGGTGCAATAGACGATGGAAGGCGGCGCGGCGTAGGTTTCATAAAAGAAGGCGAATGTACTGAAGAGAAGGTAAAAGGCGATTAATCGTAACTGATGGAAACGGCAAGGTAAGGCGGTATAGGTTTAATATGGAAGGGAAGAGAAGGCAAAAAGGCGAGCGATTAATTATAACTAAAAAGCGGGTGGAATCAACGAGAAAAGGCGGGGGTTAGTTTTCAAAAGAAAGGCTAAAGTAGAAATAGAAGACAAAAGTTTCTCAAAGTAGGACAAAAATTCAGAAGCAGGAGAGATAGACAAAGTAAAAGGGGGTTCCATGACTCAAGAAGAAGAGCTGAAGATAGGAGAGGTGGGGTAGAAGAAAAGCTCAGATGGTTCAGAAAAAAGAGAGTAGGAGAGGGAAACTTATGTAACCTTAACCAATGCTAGAGAATGATAACTGAGTGAGATAACTTGTGCTACTGTCATTCTTACTGAGCTACTATTACTACTACTACTACTATTACTACTTCTACTACTACTTCTACTACTACTACTAATAATAATAATAATGATAATAATAATAATTACCAGGTGTGCATGACCACCTAGTGGCAGTAAGAGAATTTGCTTCTTTTTTTTGTATGTATCTATGTATGTAAGTATATGTACACTTACCAAATAAAGACCACCGGACAGCCCAGGGTTGCAGCAAAGTTCATGGCCGCATGAGCATCTCCCTCCTGTGCAGCACCATCACCGAAATATACAGCCACACACTGCTTGGAACCAGCTAGCTTGAGGCCATAGGCGTAGCCAGGGGCTGCCAGCACGCACACACATGCACATGCACACACACACACACAGCATCATCATGATACAGAGATGACAATGGAGGTAATTGTCATGACAGATGGCAACCAGAGTTCCCAGACATAACTACAATACCTTCATTTATCACACTCCATAACTACTTCACACATGACTTTTAGAAATTGGGTACACTTTCAATGTTGTTATGTCAGACAGCCAGCTCATATAGATCATACCATCCATAGTTTACTTACAGAAGATGGCATACTTACCTATACATACAGGGGGAAGAGGGTTAATGGACGAGGAGAGGGCAACAGTAACAAAATATTATTAACTTACACTAAATATTCATTACTGTACCTACATATAAACTTAAGGCCATGAAACTATAAACTCTCAATAGAACAGTGCCAGGCTAGCCCAGCAAACAGAGTTCTATTATGAATGTATACAGTAAAGGCCATTGATATACTTACTGAGTAACAATACTGAAGCAATTCTGGCAACAGAAATAAAATAATTTGTGATAATATAGCATGCACATAATCTATATAATATTACGCTCATGTGCCAGTAACAACGACTGTGTTTATTCATGAATAATTCATGAGCTGATCGGGGTTGGGTAAAGCATCGTCATTACCTGACCAGAAACAACATTTGACATGGGGAAACAAAAAATGGGAACAACAAGTGGCACTCAAGGGATTCGAACCTGCAACCATCGAGTCTGGAGTGCCTTATTCACAAACGTTCAACCCATCGGGACCTAATGTCGTAGTGGTATCTTGAAGTGTCTTCAGTATCCTATAAAACTGAACACTGGGTCACTGAACTGAGTTGGGAAAGAGTGTGCATCTACAGTAGCTAACCATAATGGGTATAAGAGAGGCAGAGAAGCAGGAGAATGCAAGGGTCAATAAAAATAGAGGCAGGTGAGAAAAACTAGACTGATGTAAACTACTTCAATAAAGAAGTGAAAGAAAATACACAGAAAGGACAGAGATGCTGAGGAGCAGGAGAGATAGACAGAGGAGGAGAAGGGAATCCATGAGTTGAAAAAGGATGGCTGAGTAGAGAACAGGAGGGAGAAACCATGGATAAAACTACCTTATGTTACTACTCCTAATTCGCACAAGTTAGTACGTCAGGCGCCACTTTGTGGCGGGGAACTTGCCAGTAATAATAATACTAGCGAAGTGAGTTAACGGCATAACTTTGTTGTAACCTGAGAATACTAACTGTATTGCCTCCTTAGAGCAAAGAAATGACACTCTATTAGCTTTCCAACAAATTACCACACATTGATTTTTAAACCTTTAAAGTTTCTCACCACTCTCTCTCTTTCTTTCTCCTCCTCCACCCTCTCAACTCAAGCCCGCCCACCTGCTCCCTCTCTCTCTCACCATGAGGCATCTGGGTGGCCAGACACGATGATATGAACTGAATATTCAGCTTGTGAGAGCCGTAGTGAACGGGCATCTGTCTGCCACGCCCTCCTTCCAGTCTGTTGCCGAAGCACTGGTCCATACAATCGTCTATGGTGAAACCACGCCACATGAACACGCCCGTCTCCCGATACTGAGCATAGATCATATCGTCAGGGTCCAGTCCGGCTGCACTACCAAACTGTACGGCTTCTTCCCCGGAATTCATCATGTAAAATGAAATTAAACCCTAAAAGAAAGAAATTGCAGATGCTTAATTTTCAGGCGTATTTGGGGGAGGGAGTCATAAATTTCCCTTATGAATATCGTTTGAATATCCAGAACTTAACTTAGGCTTTTATGAAAAACTTGTGCCCCAAATTCAAGCGCTTTTACCAAAATTATAAATCAATTTTTTATCAAACATTTCAAAAATGTTGTTTCTGGGCTTCTATCCTCTCTATCTCATTAGTTTACCATAAATGTAGTAGAAATGTGACACTACAAATAGCACTGCTTTGAAGGCCAAATAAAGAGAACGGCAACTATATCAATCCATTCCTATTTAGCAAACTCCGCCTACCAAGAATATACGAACAACTTAAAAATTGATGACTTCATGGACTTTTACTCCAGACTATACCCACTATGGCTAACTAAAGCACATACATTGGCAAAGACCTCCTCCCACACCCCATCACTCCTCCCACGCCCCATCACTCCTCCCACGCCCCATCACTCCTCCCACGCCCCATCACTCCTCCCACGCCCCATCACTCCTATTGCCTCCACTTATGTCCCGGTAGTTGCTAACATGTTTTAGTAATTGATTCTCACCATTCTCTGAGCCTTGTACAGTTGTTCATCCATTACTCTCAGAGTAACCATCTCCTCGTACATCTTCTTCAGAGCTGAGACACTCAGCTATAACACAGAGACAAGTATTACTCCTGAAACAGCCTATGTATAGCTACGTGCGCTACCACTTCATCTATCCCTTGCCATAAAATCCAACAACTAAATGTAGTGTTTTGATGTCTACAGTCCACTCCATTCAAGAACAATTTCTGGCACCCACACACTTGATACATTCATGTTTTGTGGTCAGAAATCAATAGATTCGCATAACCAATTATATTATCCCACTTCATTAATGAACAAGTTTAACACTAAAATACATGGGATGTCTTGCCTACATAATTTTTATTTCCTACAGGAAACCTTTGATGAATGATACAGTGTTCCTGGCTAGTACAAAGAAGCTAAAAGCACACTGTAAAATGATTCTAGTGACAGTTATCTTTTTCAATAATAGGAATCACAACAACAGATACTTGAAAAAGGTCAACAACACCTCAGAACCAAGCGCACCTTAGGGTCTTCCTTCTCACTGATGATTTTCCCTTTAATGTCCATGACCCTGTAGGCAGGGAGCAGAGAGCCCTTACTGGCTGAAACTGTTGCTTCATTAAAACTGCTAGTGAAAGGCACTCCTCTGGAAGGTTCACTCGTCTCTGAAGAAAGAAGACGACCCTACAATACGCCAGAATCACATGTGGTGGAAGCAATGGGTGTGTATAGTATAATCAACGCAGCTACGGAGCTGTAGTTAGTAGAGGCACACTCGGAAAGAAACGCTCGAAACAGAGGCAACTTACTAAGTGTAAATTCCTAGCAGAGTTCCGTGGGATCCTCCGGTTCACAAGACAAACTCTCCCTATAATGGGAAAAGCGGATTTACACAATCTCCTTGCCATTTTCTCCATAAACTCTAGTTAACCACGCCCATGTCACGCCTTTTAATTGTCTCGCATAATCATTGTGTGTAAAACAAAACAAAAACAACAACACATAACAATACAATTAGTGACAAGCCACCATTATTCCCAGCGAGGAAGAATCTCTCATGGGTACACACACACACACACTAGACTACTAACTACTGAGGGCAAGAAAGAAGAGATGTTAGAAACAAGTTGCAACATAAATGTTTTCTTTTTTCCTTCTCCTTCTTCTATTCAGAATGTTAGGATGTGACGATGTCCTGTGTGTTGTTTTGGAGCTCTTTATTTTGTTGTAGATTAAAATGGTGACCGCAATGATCATGACTATAGCAAGGTTTATCACGACACCAAATGCAATCAGTACTACAGAAGTATTAGAAAGAGAACCACCTGCACACACAAATACACAAAATACAGGAAGATGAAGGCTGAAAAGAAAAACCACGAAGCTTTTCATACCCTACAGCTTTGATAGCCAATTCTTACTTACCATGCTCCTCAGTCAAACTCTCACAATTCCTTCCAGTTGTTGCTGGTTGACACAGACACAAGTATCCACCTAATATTTCCTATACATACACACAATTAATGGCAGGATATTTGTAAAGTGTTACCATGGCTACTTGCCTGACACGTGCCCAAGTTTTGGCAAGGTGCGGACTGACAGAATGTCTCATTACAGTGCTCTCCTGTGTAAGATGAGGAACAGTCGCATGTGTAGCCATTATTATTGTTGATACACACCCCTCCATTGTAACATGGGGATGAACGGCACATGTTTAAGTCATTCTCACAGTACGGTCCCTGCAAAATATTTTGCACACCAGCACGAGTCACCAATGAGATAAATACTCAGTACTTCGACACTGTGTGCATAAGTGCATTTGTATGCCTATATAATGACAAAAAGCTATCTAACTCTAAATAGAGTGTGTTTATGTGAGTCTGTGTATGCATGTTGTTTGTTGGCACAAATATCTAGTTAAGAAAAAAGAAAAAAGCAGTATTATTCTGTCTGCAATAAATGTTTTATTATAATCCGTGGTTACCTTGCAGTCTCTTAAAGTATTGAAATTCATATACTAAGTTGGTCAGTACTTGATTACTAATTGCTGAACACAAGTTATGATGCTGCTTCTCCAATCTAGCTAGAGAGAGGGTATGATTCTCGCTCCTCTTTTTTAACAAATTAATAACCAAAATCATTCCCCCAGCCCCCCTCCCTCAATCCGACCCTGCAACAGGATATCTCTCAATTGCCAAAATTTGGAACCAACTCTAGATACACAATACAAAGTCTATATTTGGAACCAACTCTAGATACACAATACAAAGTCTATATATGTATGATTGTCATACATAGCTTCCAATGCTGTTTTAGTTCCTTTGAAAAGTTACTATTCACATACCGAGAAACCAGAATAGCAATCGCAGGAATAGCCATCCACTTCATTCACACACAATCCTTGACCTTCCTTGCATGAATTACTAGTAGCAGAAGCACATTCATCTATGTCAGCTTCACAGTTTGAGCCAGTATAAGTAGAAAGGCATGAACAACTAAAATCATTCACTAGATCCTATGATAAAATAATTACAGAAGTCAAAAGTTAAAACAACCACAATACATGTACAATACTCAACTGTGCAAGTTCCTCCATTTTGGCAACGACCTTCAGTACAATCATTTATATCTGTAGAGCAAATGTTACCAGCCCATCCTGGCTCACAGTTACAGGTAAAGCTGTTAACACCATCCTGGAACAAAAGTTAGTAATTAATTGGATTACATAAATGTGGAATCAAGCAAAGCAATTAACTAAATAAATTTACTAATAGCTATGTGTATCTACAGAATATTTTCATAATAGCTAGTTACTGCCAAAAATTAAAATTAAGATATATTTGATTAGTGATGCTAAAATTAACATTAATTTCCTCGATAACTTGTTGCCGCTTACTACACATGTTCCGCCATTTAGACATGGATTTGACCGGCAGTCATTAATATTGGTTTCACATTGAACACCAGTAAAACCAGAGTCACACTGACAGGTGTAGTTTAATCTACCATTGGGTATACACTGACCCCTGTCTTGGCATATGAAGAGTCTCTGACACTGAGTTTGGCCTAAATAAGCAGTGGTGATGATGACATTTTGTAACACATGATTAGAAATATTTCGTACCAATGAACTTGTCACATAGTGATCCATTATAATACCTTCTACAGATGCACTCATTCGAACGAACGCAAAAACCTCCTTCATCATCTAAGTAACAATAAATGTTTATAAAAACATCAGTGAATAGATGCAGCAGCCATTTTCATGTGCAAATGGGAGTTTGCTTAAAGCTTTGATAAACTTATTCTTGATGTTTTACAGCTGTTAGCTAATGCCACACACAATGGTCATAGTATATACTTAATATATAATGGAATCTGTACCAAAATTCTTGTGTTATAATAACTTATATCTCCTCCTTTTTCTATCAACTTGTTTGAAATACCTATAATTCATATCATAGCCATAGATCCAAGAGTGCCATCATTTTGGTCTTTGATTTAAATAGAAACATGTATTGGTTTTATATTTGTGAAGGTAATGACTATATTTCACTTATTCTAAATAACTTTTCTGTATTTTACTATCTTATTGTCACACTTTTCAGAGAATCTAATAGATTATTTCTTTCCACCAATATTGAATTCATCAAGTATGCAGTTGTACTTACCACATTCACTGATAGGTATGCATTGGTCACAATTTTGTCCTGTCCATCCTGGCTGACACTGACATTCATTCGGAACATCACAATGCCCGTATGTAGTATTACATCCAACAGCACACACAGCTGCAATATGGCGTATATTGTGTGGGAGGAGAGGGTATGGGGGGGGGGGTGTAACAATGACTTAATGGTGGGAGGGGATAAGCAAAAAGAAATGTGTGCAAAATTGCCACTAACAGTGCATGAATCCATGTCCTAAATAAGACAACTCAATTTTGATTACTTACGTTTTGAACAGTTTAAATTAGGATCAGACCATCCTTCCATGCACTCCATTTCCCCATTCACACCACATGTGTAGTATCCATGAGTAGCATCATTCCGACTCATGCAATACGTGTTACATTGACTGCCATAGTAGTGTGCAATGCAATGGAGATTCAGGACAACATTAACATGGAGAAAATCTTCCTCTAAATCCTTAATTATTACACTGTGAGGCACCAGAGTTTGGTTGAAATAGAAAGAGTGAGTGTGATAACCTTTGCTCAACCTACCTATGTAAAAATCAAGGACTTCCTGAGGAAACAAACAATTCCAGACAATAATAATAATAATAATAATAATAATAATAATAATAATAATAATAATAATAATAATAATAATAATAATAATAATAATAATAATAATAATAAATTTAAATTATTTGGTCGCCACTGGGAATTGTGAAGTGACAAATTAGATGAGTAAAAAAATTCAACAAAAAAAATAATAAGAATCTTTGGAATAAAAGAATTTTCATTGGTATGTTGAGATAATTAAAATACATCTAATGAGTAAAAGAAGGCTGAGAAAGAAATTGTGAAATAATAATAATAATAATAATAATAATAATAATAATAATAATAATAATAATAATAATAATAATAATAATAATAATAATAATAATAATAATAATAAATGAAATTCATTCCATTTGATCTGTACAAATTTTGTACTTAGATGTAAATGTGATTTTAGCTCAATTGACTATCTAATTAGCACTGAATACCTCACTTATCTATAATGATATAATAAAAGTGAACTTACTGGCCTGGTATCAAAAGTATATGTTACTGAATAAATTCCATCAGGTGTGTTGTAATCATAAGCTGATGGCCCATCAAAAATGTTTGTTCTTTTAATTCCATCAATGCAATTGTCACCTGTAATAGAGATGTCTGAGCTTAATGACCTTATGCAAAGTTCAAACTGCTGATGTATGCAGTTACAGTGCCGGCGTTGATAGCAGCACAGGTCAAAGACTGAAAAACTCCTGAAGATCACAGACAATTGAAATAACCTTCCATCCAAACAATTTATCTGGAAAAGAAAGTAGAAGAATAATGAAACTGAAGGAGGGATTAGTCCAAGCATAAACCAAAACATGTATTCTCGCTATTTCTTCAGGATGCTCATAGTCCCCATTAGCTACTTACTGTAAAAAGGAGTATAATGAACAAGATATATTGAATACGCCCAACCATTTTGATATCGTGAACTGGTACTATTCCCATTAAGTCAATGTAACAGAAAGCAGCCAACTCATGTAACAAGCAATTAGTAGTTACTGTTTTCCCCTTCAACTGTAGCAAGTTTCAAGACTTATCTAATGAAAGGCAACTATTTATTCACTCTAGCTAGTTGGAATTTTATGCCTATAACTATCAAGTTATAAAGCTGTTGTCAGCATTGAACAAAGTAAACTAAGAAAGACAAAATAATAATAATAATCTAATTGGTGCTTTCATACTAACAACAAGTACTCTGTAGGAAGTAATTTGTAATCTATTCGTAGTAAATACCCATTGATATAGCTATACATTATTGCATTACCTCACTGTGTACAAACCTATAGTAGTTCCAAATTCCAGTCTATTAGTTATACAATTAGCTAATGCATTTTCAGAATAGTTGGCCCTGTCCAGTATGCCTTGCATCAAATTGTTAAAATAGTAATAATAATAAAAATTTAAACAAAAAAAAAAAAAAAAAAAAAGGACGAAGTGGAATAGGGTAAAGGATCTCGTAACTCTGAAATCTCGAAAGTTGTGATTCTAACTGGCAAACCGCTCAATAATGGCAGCGAAGCTATAGCTCAATGAAAGGCATTGCTCAGTTCAAAACTCACAAAACACTTTTATTGTGGGACCGATAAGTTTAGTCTCGCATGCCAGACCCGAGCGGAGGGAGGGGCATGAGGGTCTGGCCCGCCCGCGAGATTACAAAAATTATAGTGCAGCGCATGCCCTAACAAGTTTCACTTTCAATTTCTTTTACCTGGGGCTAGAGGCGACACTATCATCAATCGTCAATGAATTCGATGACTGGTTATTCTGAGAGCTTCTTAACATGACCCAGAAGTATAGGATAGCGACTTTTCCCACCATACTGGCTCTCCTAGCCTTTCAGGTATGAATTTCAGTAAGTTTAGCTTGCTATGTGCATTTAGCTATTCATTTAATAGCTAGTTATGTATTTTTTAACCTAACTGGAATTAGCTATTTGTGGCAACAGGAAGAGGCCACCTAGTTATACAGATTAAATTTTCTTAGCAGTTTATTCCTTTAATCTTCATTAGTTTATTTCATATTAGTACAATATGGTGGACATTGCATAAGCTACACTCATTCTTCTTGAGTCCCCTCTGGATACTAGAGATTTTTTTAAATAAAATGCCAAATGACTCATTATTAAAATCTCAATCCATTAATTGTTGAACATCTCCAAGCTTGCCCATACAAGAAGAATGTGCTATATTACAATTAGTTGTGATTGCTGCATTCATCTCTTTATATCTTTGAAAAAAAAGAAAAAAGAAAGTTAATAATTATTTGCAGTTTAGTCACACAGCTAGCTACTTAATAATGAGTCTAAGAGCTAAGACGTAATCACAATGTTATTAGCATGGAATAGGTAATTTTTAATGTATATTTGAAGGCTTCATTGCTTTAGGCAGCTGAGCTACTGTACAAATAATTGCCTATACTTATTACTAGTTCACAAATACTGAGAGGAGAGTGGCAGAGATAGTAAAAGAAATTTTAAATGAAGCGTGGTATGTCATTTTCTTAATATGCACCTAGAATAATTTTGTTGAGACACACCACAAATAACTCAAGCTATCACATTGTGTTATCTCATGGCTGTATTGCGCAAGCTCATTACCCTAGTAGTTATAGCAACTGCAATTGGCCTGGCTTACCAACATCGAATAAACCACTTATTACACTCTGTCAGAGTGATATGGCTAGATATTTCACTCTCAGGCTATATTTTCACTCGCCTCTGGCTCGTGAAAATAAATTAACCTTCTCCGTGAAATATTTCATCATATCATACTCTGACTCATCTAATAAGTACTATATTACTGTAATCTAGTTTTTTAAATACAATTGTGTATATATATATTAAAAAACTAGATTACAGTAATATTATTTACTTCTATGAATTTTTTTTACTTGTTTGCTTGCGTGAAGAGTGGAAAAGTGTTTGCTTCATAGACTGGACAGCTTTCAGAAATATTAACATGACAGTGTAGTGTGTATATTATATATAATATATATATTTATTTATTTATTTATTCCACCCTAGATATCTTCACAATGACATCTTTAGGTACATGACCCTTGAAACTCACAATATTTCACGTTATTTCACACTGTATTGAGCAAGCTCATTAGCTACCTTCCTCTGGTGTAGCCTTACTCAACCTGGTTAGAGCAGCTGCTAAAATATCAGCTGGGGGTGTGGGAGCCCCTTGAACCAACTTTACCTGTGAGTTACGGTCCTAGTACAAACTATAGTAGTGAAGGTATCTAGTGTGGAATAAACCACTTACACTAGGCAGAAGTTCAATTAGCCTGCTCGTGAAATATTTCACTATATCACACTCTGACTCATGCAATAATACTATATATTTAGCTATATGGGATTTTTTTACACTTATGTCATCTTAGGAAGTGAATGGGACTTACACACTGTATGTACGAGCTGTGCGCCATGAAAAAATAAGCAGCCTTTGCTGTGATACTTTCAACTGTGACTGTGACAACAAATTCTTCTTCTGCTTGAGGCCATATGGTTCTAGTCAAGATGACAACACTGGGCATTGTCCACTGGGTTCGGTCAAGACAGGAGAACTTGCAGACGATACCTTCAACTTTCGCACACCTATACAGAGTGGGATAAGTAACCCCATGTCATTCCCTGGGAGTGTTTGGCCAGTAAGCATGTGTAGTGTGTCAAACTATCTGCTAGTTTTTTTTTTGTTGTTTATTGTTACATTTAAAAAATAGAAAACACTAGCTAATTAATGTCTCATCTATTCTTAGTGATAGATAGCTCTTGTTCTATATTTACTTTATAGACATCAACACACATGTTTGTGATTCTATTCTTTGGAAAAATCATTGCTTTCTTTGATATATAAAACAGTATTGAGCCGATAGTTTAGCTATTATATATATAATAGATATAGAGAGAAGAGCTGTTTTAATTGTTAAATGATGAAATGTTACTGAATATGTCAGTTATATGTTTACAAAATCACTCTTGCTGTCTGTCTAACATACTTTTTGCTTACCTTGCTTGTACATATGCAAATGTTATATCATACTCTCAAACTTGGATGGTTTTAGTACAATATAGGTGCAACCTGAAGACCAAAGAGTAAGCATGGCAAAGTCAAATTGTAGCTGAAATACAACAAGTGAATATTGTACTTAAAATAATTTGAAAGAATAGCAGAAAGTTTATGTCCGACCATCCCAAAATTGGTTATAAATATCTTTAGTTAATGTATGAAATCTGAGTTATTAGTTTAATCTATTCATAATTATGTCCCAGGGGCGTTTCCAGCTCTATACCAAAGTGATAGATGACGACGATGGCTGGTTCAACAATGATGATGATGTTGATGATGTCTATGCCAATGTCTATCTATCTCCCTCAAGCTCCTACACAGGAGAATATTCCTACAGAGGGAACCACGGAAACTCCAGGCTGACATTTACGTTCAAAGTGGCTTGTTCTGTTAATTACTACGGGTCCAACTGTGCAACTTACTGTATAGCTCAAAGTAGCACTACAAGTGGGTATTACACATGTGCTACTAATGGAAATAGAGTGTGTCGTCAGGAATGGACAGGCTCGCAGTGTACAACACGTACGTGAGTCCAAAATCGTCAACTAATTCTTATATGCCATATGGCACCATCAGCAGGTATCTGGCTTTTTTTTTTTTTTTTTTTTTTTTTTTTTTTTTTTGCATAATAATTATTTGATGAGGATGGCAATGTGACAGATGTAATTTAAAATACCCAGTATCACTACAACGTTGTTCTTAGTCTTAAATATTTGGTTTTAGTACTAACATTAAACAATCAAGCAATCTTATTGTTGTGTCTTAATAGCTGTATGTTCTACACATTGTCATGTGAACAGTGGATACTGCAATACTCCTGGGCAATGCTTGTGTAGAACTGGATGGACCGGGATCAACTGTGACCAATGCATACCTCGTGCCGGATGCTGTAAGAGTGATGTCTATACAACTGCTCAATAAACTCAACATTTGTGTATTTTAACATAAGAATTCTGCAATATTTGTAAGACGACTGAAACCTAAATAGCATATCAAAGGCTATCTTCACTTTTATCTGGCTACATAACATAGTTTCACTGTTTATTACTGTCAGTCCATTTGTTGTATAGTAATTACATTTTGGAAGTTTCAATGCGAATGGAGTATACTCTCCGGCGAAATTAACTTACCAGTAACTTCATTCATTTACTGTCCGTTTACCTTACACAGCTTCCGTAGGAGGCTATTGCAATCAACCAAGACAGTGCATCTGCAGAGAAGGCTACAGTGGCAGCAACTGTGAGATAGGTATGGCCAACCTTCTTCAATTATAATAATTAACTTGTGATATGAACAAATATTGCAATTTGTGAACTATAATAATATAAAATATATCCATAATATGGATGATGGGAGAATTTAAAGGTCAAAAAAGAGAAAGTTACTTCAGTAATTACTATAAATACTTTAATAGTTAATTCAGACAAACACATAACTCTGAAATATATTTTTCAGATACTAAGCCATGCCAGAGACGTAGTAACCTTTGCCACAATGGAGCAACATGTGTGGATGATGGCAGTGGTGGGTTCAGCTGCACCTGTAGACCGGGCTACCAAGGGAGAGACTGTGGCCAAGAAATCAACGAGTGCCAACCCAATCCATGTCACAACCAGGGAAAATGCACTGTCAGCAAGATAATTATGAGTTAATACTGCTTGAATAATTTGGGTTTGTATTTTTAGGACTTGGAGAATTCTTTTAGATGCTCGTGTGTGCCAGGATTTACTGGAACTAGATGTGAGACTAACGTTGACGACTGTGCCTCAAGACCGTGCCAAAATGGTGGTTCTTGTACGGTTAGTGGCTAATCTCCTCAGTATATATTGTACCAACTATAATTATAAAAAAATCTGAAAAAGCAGAAATCAAAGCCTGTCCAAGTTCATCAGCATATGCATGCTCCTTCGCAACCTGTCGGTGCTTCTCAGTTGTTGTAGATATGTGTAGTAATATCTTAACATGCATCCATGAAATCAAATGTGTGTGTGTGTATTGTGTAAGAAATCTTCTACTATATAAACTGCAGGATTTAGTGAACGGCTATTTTTGCCGATGTAATCATGGCTGGTCTGGCAGAAACTGTGAAACTAACATTGATGATTGTTACAGAGGAGCCTGTCAGAATGGCGGAGCATGTCAAGTAAGCATCTCATACTGAAACAAAATCTCCATCAAGAAAACTTGAAATACATTTACGTGATATTTTCAAACTTGAATAACTGGATAAAAACCAAACATGATTATAATATTACTGGTCGATAATTTTACAGCAACAGGATTGTAGCAATATTAATTTGTGTGGTTGATTGCTAGCGTTTAACCCTGTTTACTACTACTATGTGTAAAACAAAAGGGCAAAATATCTTGCTTTCCTCTGTCACAACCCAATGTGTACAACATTTAATACAAACTGCCCACATAGCTACCACTACTGATGAGTTTTGGTTTCTACTTTACTACTGCAGGATCAAATTGCTGGGTTCACTTGTTTATGTGCACCTGGATACCACGGAGACAACTGTCAAACTGAGCATAACGAGTGCTCCAGCAATCCATGCGCTAGAGGAAGTTGCCACGTATGTTATAAATGAGAGATACTTAGTCTCACATCTACGGCATTTGCATTTCCTATTATTATCTGCAGGATCTGGTGGCTGGATATCGCTGTGACTGTCCTCGTGGGTGGACTGGGAGCACTTGCACTGATGATGTCAATGAATGCAACGCAAACACCACATGCAGGAATGGAGTGTGTCTGGTAAGTCATTAGAGGAAAGACTTACTCTTTGTTGACAGATAGAGGATACGGATTAATAAACTCATGAAAAATGCATTTTCAGCTTTCAGTCATTCTGGATTATTTGAGCTGTATGTTACTCCATCTTATCATCAATAAAGTCTGTAATAGGCATGTCTCTTTATCTGTTACACAAGCACAAGACAGTTTATCTTTCATATCCTTGCATTCAGTCTGAATTGGGCATGTCTCTTTATCTGTTACACAAGCACAAGAAAGTTTATCTTTCATATCCTTGCATCTTAGAATTCCGTGGGCTCCTATAGATGTCAATGTGACATCGGTTGGACCGGCACCACTTGTGACACGAACATAGATGAATGTCACTCGAGTCCGTGTCAACATGGCGGAAGATGTGTGGTAACTTATAATACTATTACATCACTTGTAACAAATATGTATACCATTCAAACACGTGGTATAATGTGTACAGGATGGAGTGAACTCTTTCACTTGCGTGTGTCCCATTGGATGGACAGGAGACACATGCACTGTCAACATTAATGATTGTCTTCCAAACCCATGCAAAAATGGCGGAAGATGTGAAGTGAGTGAACACCTTCCTAAACGGTTTGGTTGGAGGGCTGAGATGCTGTGTTTGTTGTATTACAGGATGGCATCAATGACTACAACTGCACATGCCCAGCAGGGTGGGAAGGAAGAAACTGCTCCATAGATCGTGATTTCTGTTCCCCATTTCCATGTCAAAATGGCGGCAATTGTTCTGTGAGTTTCCTTAGAGTAAGGTATGTTATTTTTATACATTACTTTCAGTTTTTCTTTAATTATTAGTCAAATTAATTCAAATGTCCTCCTGCTTCATCCAAAATCATCTATTTAACTTCATGAGCTTATGTTCAATAACCGGCCCACACACACACACACATGAAGTTGTCAAACTAACATGTGCATAGAAACAAACTATTATGGCTCAGTGTTGTGAATGCGCAAGCCCAGCAAGCTTAACTTATTGTTTGACCATAGGAAATGTCACTGGATTTTAATTAAGAATTGTAACTGCAATCAAATAATAATGAAAAAATGATATAATCTAAACAAGACTATAATTACCAATACTATACATGTAATCATCATATAGTATTTAATAGTATTGAAACAACAAGTCAGAACAAAAATGATAGAAATCCGAACAAGACTGTTGACGCTGATTTAATTACCAATAACACAATCATATGTAGTATTTAATAGTATTGAAACAACAAGTTACAACAAAACAATCAAATCTTCTCACCTTGTATGGTTTAAACTATTTGGAAAACTAAATTAACGTGAAAGTGAATGCCTCGGAATAAAGATCTGTATTACTCAAAACTAGCAAATTCAGATAAATCAACAGCGCCAATAAGGTCATCCCTTCATTTTCAATGTTGCTTTTGTTGCTTTCAGGAACTTGTTGACAACTTCAGATGCACATGTCCTCTGGGATACTCTGGTGCTAGATGTGAGAGTGACATTAATGAATGTGCCTCTAATCCCTGCCAAAGTGGAGGCAACTGCACGGCAAGTGGATAGAAACTATTATATAAGGCTAAATACAGCAACGAAAAATCATACGTGTAGTGCTAGCTATATATCAGATATGTTTTAGTTGTGTATACAAATTGTGTGTGTGTGCGTGTGTGTGTAGGACATGGTCAATGACTTCTTCTGCAGTTGTTCTAGAAGCTGGCAAGGAAAAACATGTTCAGAGGAGAAAAATGAATGCTCAGATGTGCATTGTCAGAATAATGGCACCTGCATAGTAAGATTACATAAATACATATGTTCCACCCTTTACCTATTATCACACTGTAGGCTATGTTAGATTCCTACAATTGCTCCTGTACTCCTGGATACTTTGGCAAACACTGTGAGACAGAAATAGATGACTGTCTTCCTAAACCTTGTTTAAACCAGGGAGAATGTCGGAATGAGATTAATGGTTATTCTTGTTCCTGTCAGCCTGGATACATGGTAATACATGTCTTAGTAGGAGTGGTAATTCTAATTAAAGACATCCAGATAGCTGACTAAATTTTCGAGTACACTGACCACAAAAATAAGGATATGCTGCAACTTCACTAGTTATTTTAGTAAGCTTATTTATGACTCCAAGTAGAAGGGGCAAAGATGTAATCAATATACCTACAAGTTTAGTTTGTCGCTTAAAACTATTTAGCTATTTGATTCCAGCCAATCATTACATTATACATACCTGTAGCCAAGGGGGATTTGAGGGGTTCGGTCGAACCCCCCTTTTGATGACCAGAAGTAAATAATATAGCTACACCTCACATATAACTTCTGGAATATCATCATCTGTTGATCGATCATGACCAAACCTGCGATGGAATTCTCTGCTATTTCCCTAGATGTACTTTATACTCTGCTTATGGATGTCCTAGTCTGAGTCCAATAGACTTAATAAACATTCAGTCCTTGGCTACAAAATCTTGCTCTCATAACGACATGAATAAAGCTAGCTAGCTACATTACATCTATTCTTTATACAGTGCAACGTAATGCACTTAGTAAATATTATATAGTACGAAAGGCATAGTAATGGTACACTGTTTGTGTACAGCTCACTGTAGTGGTTGGAAGCCCTGACACATGGGGCTGATATATTGCTAGCAGTTTACCGTTCTTCACCCGATTATCAACAGTGTTCATGAACTTATAGTTAAATAGAAGACATAGAACAAGTTACTAGTGGTGTGCTTGAGCACAAATGGTGAGCGAGCCTTAAACTACACTATTGTTAAATGATTGATTAAAACAACTAACACTCAAGCTACTAAAATAAAGTCGAGTTTTTAAATTACGTATGCGGTAAAGGGGATTCAATGCCATAGTAACCCACAACTGTTTGAATTGAAAAAGAAGCAACAAAATCAAATCACGTTATTTAAAGTTTTCTTTGTGATATTCTTAATAGTAGTTGTAACGCACAATACTTTCACACAACTGAACATACCTACGCAAGACTTACCTTCGTGATTCGTCTAGTGGACAATGAATTTTCTAGTAAATGCTGTTGAGTAGGGCTTATAACTGTGACAAATAGCGTATTAACTTACCACCGCCACTAACTCGAATAGAAATGGAGCTCCCATAAGTTTTTGAGTTTTAACTGCACCCGCAAAACAATTCAAAGCGGTAAACAATTCAATTTCTAAGGTGATATGGGTAATGGTCGCTTAACCGGAGGATTCTGTTTAGTGAAGTTTGGGACGGGGTCGAACGCGGAGCGAACACAAAAATACGGAGGGTCAAAGTACAAAATGACATACGTACGTCCAAACATATATATAAATTAACTAGTGGTGTGCTTGAGCACAAATGGCGTGTGGCGTAATGCCCTGCCTTCCACCCCATTCTACAGACTATGAACTATTATATTATTATTCCCATATTGATATTTCCCTGTACGTTAGCTGTTAGGTGTGAAGTGCTGTGAACTAATCAATTGTTTGTGTGTGTATTTTATGCTGTGTCATGGTCATGTCATTGCGAGCATGCCCAGAACTGGTTTTCTGTATAGTGGCCAGCCTGAGCATGTGCTCGGCAGTTGTACATTTTGAGCCAAACCTTAACTTGAATCTTGGGACATCTGCGAAAGGGTGCTTAGGGTTTGGGGCTTTGAACAGCTTGGGAGCTTAATTTGTATAACTCTGGTGGCAGCTACCCTGTGGTTCTGTCCTATCTCGAGCATATCCCCACAGGCGAGCGAGCCTTAAACTACACTATTGTTATTCAAACTACTAAAATAAAGTCGAGTTGTTAAATTACCCATATACGGTAAAGGGGATTCAATGCCATAGTAACCACTCCCCTCAACTGTTTGAATTGAAAAAGAAGCAACAAAATCAAGTCACGTTATTTAAAAATTTCTTTGTGATATTCTTAATAGTAGTTGTAACGCACAATACTTTCACACAACTGAACATACCTACGCAAGACTTACCTTAGTGGTTCGTCTAGTGGACAATGAATTTTCCAGTAAATGCTGTTGAGTAGGGCTTATAACTGTGACAAATAGCGACTAACTTGAATAGAAATGGAACTCCCATAAGTTTTAGAGTTTTAACTGCACACGCAAAAGAATTCAAAGCGGTACACAATTCAATTTCTAAGGTGATACGGGTAATGGTCGCTAAACCAGAGGATTCTGTTTAGTGAAGTTTGGGATGAGGGCGAATGCGGAGCAAACACAAAAATACGGAGGGTCAAAGTACAAAATAACATACGTACGTCCATACATACTGATAAACAAACATCCCCGATTTTCAATTGTGTTACCCCTGTAAGTGTCTCGCTCGCTACGCTCGCTCGCCAATGAACTGTGGTACAGTAATTTTTAAAAATATTATATAAGGATAAACAAAGGAAACATAAGTAGGTGTGGCTTTTTATATGTCTTCAAAATCCGAACCCCCCAATGCAAACTTCTAGCTATGGGCCTGATTCTACTTCATATGAAATGTTTTTCTTGGTTGCAGGGTAATGACTGTGAGATAGACGCTGATATGTGCAGGTCCAGCCCTTGTGAAAATGGCGGCATCTGTGTCAATGAACTTAATGGTTACTTTTGCACATGTCCATCCAACTTTACTGGATCTCGATGTACGCAAACAAGAAAACACTGTGTGTCTTCACCGTGTCAACACAATGCATCCTGCTATGTGAGTAACGTGTAATATAGCTAGACATTTGTTGAATACAAGAAATAGAAATAGCTTAATAATAGACTCTACAGTCCCTAAATTGACAGGACGGTACTTAAATATATTTATGGCCATATGATCCCAAATCCCTGAATATGATCATTCAGTCATTTCATCACCTTACCCACTTGATGAATAAAAACTAAAAAAATATTAATTTCAGGTCTCTATTAGCTTAAAAAATTTTTTTTATTTTTTTATTTTTTTAAATAGGTTTAAGCCAAGAGTTTTGGGTACAGATTTATTTGTTTTGTGTGAAAAGTTACTTTATTAATGACGACCTTAATTAAAAAGTGTCAATAATATCTCATGGTAAAAGCTAATACAGGAACTTTTGTAATTATCACACATGATTGTGGGTGTGATGTAGATTTTGAGTGTGACATCATGCATGCTGTAGTTTTTATTCCCTATGATAATTTCCAAGAAGTTGAGGGCTGTGTAATATGGGCATTGTATAGCATCATGTGATTACTCTAATCTCATTTTGATTGCATATAGTGTAACTATAAGCACTTGAAGTCAATTTTTTTTGTTCTTCACAGGTAATTACTGATGCCCTATATTTCTGCGACTGCCCTCCTAGCACTACAGGGAAAAACTGTGACGTACAGCTATCTGCTTCTCTCCAGAAAACTGTTAATAAGAATTTTGGTAAGTTTTCTATGGAAACCCAAGTCCCTTAAGCATTAAATGTTGTTGTTTTTGTTGTTGTTGTTTTTATGCTGCTGTTGGTTGAGCCATAGTATTGTAATTACCATAAGAGAATTAACTATCGGAAATTCAACAGTAGCTATATCCTGCCATGTCAAATTTAAAAAAAAAGAAGAAAGAATAAAATTCTGTTTTAGTTCTTTGATAACTTCACATCTTATCAATTGCAGGTGCTTTGTTAGGAGGAATACTTGGTGGACTAGCTGCAATCATTTTTCTGCTGCTTCTCTGCATCATCGTGGCCGTCTTCTGTATCAGAAGAAAGAAGAAAGTCCTGGCCCCTCAGTACAGCCAGTGTGAAGTAATTGACGCTAAAGATATCAACTTTGAAGACATTGTACCTTCTACGAGAAGTTCTGCTTACAATAATTATGCCACTTTGTCCGAGGTTATGGAGGAGAGTGTCAGTGGTGGTGGTATAAAATCTCAGGGAAGTCGTACTGTTAAGAAAAAAGGATATGAGAGCGTTCTTCCTCCTTCACAAGAAGATGCTTACTAATTGCATTTGACAGTATTACAGCTAATACTTAGCTATATAATGTGTGACTTAGTGTACGTCTTTTTCTTTTTCACTGATAGACGATAACCGTGTATGAATGTTAAAATACATCTGGACATTAATTGATCAGAAAAAATACTATTTAGATAAAGTAAAAACAAAACATGTGCTAGAAGAAGTGATAGGTTAGCTCCAAGTAAAACATTTTTGTGAGCGCTATATTGAAGTAGCTAATACATTTCAATTCAAAACACTAGCTATTGTTTTGCTGTTGTTGTTATTTTATACAGTATACTACATACACACACTTAACATGAGCATTATAGTTGGCCCACATAGTTGTAGCAAATGTATGGTACAGGGTCAATCATGTGCAGACAACTTTATGACTAGATTGACACTTTCTCACCTAAAGAATATTAATGTAAGCAAATTTGCTCACTCTTCACACTTAACTTGCCCACCATAAGCTTTACACTGCATTCAATAAAAACAACAACAACAAAAGAAAAAAGGAAAAAATCAAGTGCTAAAAATAATGCATAATCATCTAACACACAGTATTTGGTGTCCCCTTTGAGAAAAGGAAAGTCTTCCAGTAGGGTAAAATGGTTTGTACTTCAGTACTTTGATAAATTATGTCGAAGGTTGTGTAGATATATAACTTACATTTCCATTCAACGAGTTTTTCCTTATCTAATCTTACTGCGAAATAAAGGTTGGCTCGTCTCTCGAACCAGACCCTTTACCGACCCGCCGCGCGTGCGTGGTTCAATAGTAACCATTGCATGGCGCAAATGAGTCGCTTATATAACCAGGTTGCTGCTAACAGTGACCGGAACAGTTTTGCTTGAGACAACCTGTCTAAAGATAGCTACTAACTAGTGCAGCCCGTACTTGACAAGGGAGTGCAATTCTCAGGCGTCTGAATCTTTAATTTTAACCAGCTTGTGATGACTTCATATATTATAGCAGCTTTGCTTTGGGCATTTGTCAGTGGAAATGGTAATATGATTAATATTGTAAAAAAAAAAGTTGGTATTTATCATGTAATTTCAGAGTTTCTAGATCCAGAATGCAGTAATTCTGCTCATGATTGCCATCCAAATCCCTGCCATAATGGTGGACAATGCATAGAAGTAAGATACTGATACCTAGCTATGTGATAATAGCTAGCTAATCAGTTTACTATAGTTGCTTCATGCATGTGCATCCTCTTTTTCTCAGAAGTGAGTATTCTGTCATTGTCAGGGTGCTTATTGAGTTAATTTTTATCTGTTTTTGTTGTTGTCGTCATGATTGTTTACATTTTGAAGTAAATGTTGTAATACATACAGTATTCTCAGTAGCTATCCACAACCAGCAGGTACTTGTCATCTATAATTATTTCTATATTGTATGCCTAAAATGACGTATTAGAGCAAATCTTTAAGTGAAGCCATTCAGGTAAAGGTAAGTAGAATTCTAAGCTCATGTAGATTAGAGTAAAGGAAGGAAAGAATTCCACTATTAAATGTCTCACTTACTTTGTTTCCCAGCAATTTGAGTGTTACCATTGTTCCCTGTCCTTAATGGCAGTCAGAATAGGTAGACTGCAATACATTGGAATTCAAACATTCAAAATTTAATGAATGAAGCACCAAAGGTGCAAACCCTCAGCGCTACTAGCTAGCTATAAAGCATCATTATCCAGTATCAATATAACTCAAGCAATGAAAATGGTAGATGTTGTAAGAGCTGTCTTCATAAGAGAAGAAGCTAAACATGCAAGAGCCACTCACCAGTACATAATTTCGACGCAAAGCTCCTATTAATTATGGAATTATATGCAATATGCTCTAAAATTTCTTAGCATTTTTATACTCACAATATATTATCTCTCCTTTACACAAGCTTTCATAAAAATAGGTAAAAGATTAAAATTTATTCAATTCAAGTGTTAACTGATTCATCCAGTAGTTCAATATATTGCAATTTCTACTAGTCATAAAATTAAATACACAAACATCAGAAGATGATTTGTGAAAAGGATATCTCCCTACTTTGTATTGTTTTACAATGTTAAGAGGGTGAGGAGAAAATAGTTTTGGTTAAGCTCCTAGTTTTTAGGTGTGTTAGATTTACTAAAACTAAGTGGCAAAAAGTAAACCAAACCAGAACTAATATTATCACTGCATCATGAGAAAATGGTGAATACTAAAAACAACCACTGCTGAATGAAGAAAATGAATAGATGTAGCTAAGTTAGGGCTATCAATGAGTGAGGGAAAAGACACCTTGCATGTAAGAAACTCCATTGATTGTAGGTAAGGAAACAGAGTTGAAACAATATGATATGTACATAGTAGATATATTTGTGAAACAGCATAAAATTTATTTCAAGCATCTGACTATATTCCCATATTGCTAAACTTAGCTATTGGCTTCTTGATTCATCATTATACTCCATTCTAACCAGTTCCATCCAGAGTTTGTTTTCAATAAAAACATACACAAAAGAAGTGCCACAATGACTTGATAGTATTCTGAACCATTGGCTACTCAATTATTATACTCACTTCTAATATAAGATATGAGATTAAAATATGATGCAATAGAAACTCTGCCATACTATGTGCCATTCGTTAAACTAATCAAAATTAGCTATGAACTAACTAAAACTTGTTATTAACATTTTTTCAGTCACTATCGACTAACTAATGTTCATTTCTTATCAATGCCAAACTAAAACCAATACAGAAGGTAAGTTATAGCCCATTAGTTGAAAAAATTATTGACTAAAAATGTGAGAATACTTTATCCAAAACAGCACTGGTGGTGAGTGGAATAGTTGCAAAGTATTTGAGAGAGTGATCTTAGCCAGTGAGAGATGCATCATTGATGCCTTTGCATGCGTTAGGATATCATCGATGGCTACAAATGTGTCTGCCCCATTGGATGGACTGGTTTCCATTGTGAAGTTGATGTCAATGAATGCCACACCCCCTCCTCATGTGTCCACGGAACATGTCATGTGAGAATTCAATAACATAATATTTTAAAATTTGCAGCTAATAAAGTGCCTCATATTAATATTGATGTGATTATTATCCATACAGCAATATTCCCTGTTTATACAGCTATTACTAACAGGGATCATCCTAGGAGTAATTTAATCATAATTAGTTGACACTAGAAAAGGAATTACTTTCGCATGTCAAAATGTGTTTTCAGCAGATTGGTAGGTTTTGAGTGGGAGGAAAAGGTTTAAGTTTAAGACACTGTGAGCTATACTGCTCTAATTAGCTAATATTAATAATTGTTTTACTGTGAATTACTAAATGATAGGTGTCTGCTAAATATATGAATCATATTTGATCTCTTGCAAACTCATTAGCTAATACAAGTATTAATTATCAGTCACTTCCAAGACACACAGTCCAGTCGATCAATAATCTTTTAGAATCAATCAAATGTATGTATGACTGCAATATTGCGTCTTTTGACTCTTTTGATACAGAATTTAGCTGGTTCATTTCATTGCCGATGTCATGATGGATGGGCAGGCAAAGCATGTGACAAAAATGTCTGCAGGCCAAACCCTTGTCAAAATGGCGGTACATGCAAGGTAAGTGATGAGTGATTTTGCCTAGCAATACACTATGTTGCCCTTTATTGATTCTCTTTCGGTGCTGTTATCAAACCGTTGCCGCTAATTACAAATCTCACATTCACACGTGTATATTGTATGCATTACACAACCATGTTGCTATGCAACCTTCCTAAAAAATAACAATAAACTTGAATATTACTTTGAATTAACACAGAAAATGAAAACTTGTCACTGTTTTTACCTCGTCTGTTAATTTATGTCAGGAATTGAAGAAAACATTCAGGTGTGAGTGTACCCTGGGTTATACAGGCACGTGCTGTGGATCACATTCCAATGAAGGCAATATTTCAACACCAGATCAAAGGAGCACCACAGTAAGATTGGGCACTTACTAATTCTGCCATCTACTGAATCTAATTAAGCTGAGGAAGACTATATTTCACTACATTATGCTATTTTAAATACTTTTGCTTATGTGCCCACAGGAACATGATTCCATGGACACTTGCCTTTCTAGACCTTGTAGACATGGCGGCAGGTGTGTCAATAGAAATGGAACTTACAGGTGCTTGTGCCCACCACAATACAAGGGTGCTGATTGTAGTGAAGCTGGAAAGCCATGCAATAAATCACACTGTCATAACAATGGACATTGCTATGTAAGCCAACTTGTGTGTGTGCACATGTGTGTATGGGTGTGCATATGTGTGTGCATATGTGTGTATGTGTGTGCATATGTGTGTGCATATGTGTGTATGTGTGTGTGTCCGTATGTGTAGCATCCAGAGCACAGCTAATGTGTTGTTCTATTGCGTGTATTTTTAAAATAGAAATAGCTACTACGTAACTAAGGTAGTCGGACTAAAAATAAACTTGACATTAGTTCGAAAAATGGCGAAAAATTTGTCAGCAACTGAGGCGGTGGATCTTGTCTGTGACGACTTTTTCGATGGCGAAAGTGAGAGGGAAGGGGTACAGGAGGTATAGAGCTACCGTGGAGGTACTACTGTCGAGGACTTGCTTGCTAAAGCTGTTATTTCATTGTCAGTTGAAGAAACTGCTAGTGTACAACTTGAGAGCTACTAAAGTACTGTAGGTAGCAAAGATACTAGCAGTTATGTTGAAGAGGAATAAACGCTTGTATTCCAGGTAAGACAAACAGCTATTTACACAAAAAGTAAGAAATAGTTTTCCTGGGAACATGGCGGCAAGTTGTATTGTGCCTAATAGCTTTCCCAGGAATATGGCGCTAATTTGGTCACAGCTGTAAACTATTCTTTTACTAACTCCCAGCAATGAGTAATGATTTGACTGAGCTACCTTTGCTCTCTGAATTACTTTGGATTTCATTCATTCAAAGGATGATGTCTTTACTTCTGCAAGGTCAGAATATATTGAGATGATGGTAATACTATTATGTTGAAAGCAAGAAACATTGACAAAGTAATGAATGATTGAGAAATGAGGAGTATGAGTAAGAAATTGCTAGATGAGGAGTGAGTGTGCGCAAAGAAGGACTGGAATTATTAGCGAAATATTCTTTTATTCTTGATGTTCTTTTGCCGAGCTAACAGTTACGTCTCTCCTGGTGCCATCAGTGAGCAACAGCATTGCTGGCTGAGATAACTGTCTATTATAACAGTAAAAAATATCTAATCATGCACAAACAATTGCTAATATTGCACTGAAATGCATACAGATCACTTTGATATAGCTATGTTGTGGTCAAAATAACCACTTTGTGGTTTGTTGCTAGGAAACCAAAATTGACCACAAATGTTGAACAATACACATACTTTCACGTGATATATGGTTGCTAGGTACTTTTTTGAACTCCTGATTTTATATTTATTTTTAAACATCATTCATATAGAAAAAAGAAAATCACTGAATTTTATCAGCCAGTGAGAGGGTTAATCAGTCCATTTGTTTATCTATAAGTCAGCCTATCTATCTGCCTGTCAGTCTGTCACTATCTACTTGCTTGTCTGTCAGTCCCCTGATCATCTCGCTGTCTCAATTCGTCAATCTGTCTGTCTGTATGTTTGTTTGTTCGTCTGTCTGTCTGTCTGTCTGTCTGTCTATTGGTCTGTCTATCTGTCTGGTTTATTTATCTGTCTGTTTGATCTGTCTGTCTGTGTGTCTGTTCATCAATCAGTAATCAGTCAGTCCACCAGTCTGTCTGCTAGTTTGTTGTCTGGCAGTCAGTATTTATCAGTTAGTCAGTAATCTATCAGTCTGTCAGTAATCTATCAGTTAGTCAGTAATCTATCAGTCAGTCAGTAATCTATCAGTCAGTCAGTCTGCCTTCTTATCTGTTCCTCTGTCTTTTGATTTAGCCTGTGCATTGTCTCCATCACTTCAATTGGTCTAATAAATACTTTAGTTTATAGTATTGGGGCATATCCATCCTTGTACTATAACAACTATTATAACATCAGCACTTAGAATAATTTATCATGAAATCACAGGGGTCCTTATTTTGCTCAAAGTATTCAAAAATTTAAATTAAAAATGAGGTATCAGAATATCTTTATTCACAAAAATAGGAAGTATCCAATCATTTCTTCTGTGTCTGCTTTACCAACACCACTGGGAAGAATTGTGAAGTTTCGTTACATTCTTCACCACAAAAAAGCCATAGTTATGGTAAGCTGGGAATATTGGAATAAGCTCTTTGTTAGGCTGTAAATTTAAATTCTAATTTTTTTCCACAATAGTACATGAATTTAGAATACTAACAGGTTCTTTCTTTATAAAATAATTACATTGCACTTGTTGTTGCTGCTATCATTGTTGTTGTTGCATTTTACTGAAAAGGATTAGGTATCTTGTTAGGAGGAGTTATTGGTGGAGCAACATTTGCCATTCTTCTTCTTGCACTTCTCTGCATGATTAGACTTGTTTACTATGAAAGGAAGAAGAGGAAGGTAAGCTTCCCATCCATTCTTTATTCTAAAGTGGAATGCGAAGCAGACGATACCAAAAAATTTGAAAAAGATGATACGAAAATATGCGATATAGACGAAGCCATTCCACCCATGAGAAGTGCAGCCAAAGAAAATGATTATATCTCAGTGTCAGAGCTCATGGCAGAGGAACAATTCAATATAGACAATGCCATTCCAGCAACAAGATGTGCTGCTGAAGAGAATGATTACGTCACTGTGTCAGAGCTTATGACAGAAGGTAAACTCCACAGCTGTGAAACAAGCACATGCGATATTGACAAAGCCATTCCTCCCACAAGACGTGTAGCTGAGGAGAATGATTACGTCACCGTACCAGAGCTCATGATGACAGAGGGGAAACTTCAAAGCAATCATCAGCCATGAAAGTGACTTCACTTTACCAAATCAGCTGCTTACTATTGGGGCAATTGACTGAATGCAATTGAACATATTATACACCTTAAAAATGTTCAGTTAATACTAATACACTAGTTTAACACTGACAGTAATATTAATGTCTACAATACTGAGTGTTTCATGCATAATAACTGCACACATTACAAAAAAAAAATACTCCTTGTGTTATTTTAAATTTAACATAATCATCAAACTTAATTGTTGCAGTATATATATATTTGTAATAATTCAAACAACAGTCAATCAAGAGTTTAGAATATTTTTATCAGTAACACAAGTCTAACAGCTCCATCCAATTATGATTTCCTGGACTTCATCTGGTGAGGTGATTTGGAAGAAGGAACTCCTAAACTCTGTTCATTCACACCGAGCGTTGGCTTGTAGCCAGAAATCTTCCTCCTGGGCACTTCAAGAGATGCCAATACGCTTTCTGAACCGCCGTCATCTGCGGAGATCTGGCCAGTTGCTAGGACTACATTGTGCTGTGGGAGGTTTTTGGGTAATACACTTTGCACATGGCAAGGCAGTGCTTCATACGAAGCATTTACAACTGTTAGCATACTCTCATCTTCAGTTTGATTATCATTTGTCTCTTTTCCCCGGCTTGAGTGATCCTCTTTAGAATTTTTGTTTTTTTCCTGTCCGATACTAATTTCCTCATACTTGTGATTCGAAGCTTTGCTTCGACAAGGGCTGGGCTGGGTATGAAGTGAGTCATAACTTCTTTCATAGTAAGCAGAAGAATTCTGACCAAGAGAGTTTGCATCCATGTTGGATAGTTCCAACTTGGTGGCATAAAGTGTGTTTCCATTCCTTGAAGGACAGTCCTCTTGCTGCTGGCTGTTCAATAATTTGTTGTTGAGTGACCGTACAATTTCAACTGAAGGCCTATCATAAATTGGGTTATCAAAAAGTTCACTTTTTCGTCCTGTAATTTTAACTAGCCCAGGCACAGATACATCCAACTCAGAAGAACTGTTGAATGGATTCAGAGCACTTATCATATAGCCACTGGCATCTCCTTTGGGTATTGAATTTTCAATGCCTAAAATAATATTAAGAATAAAGTACAAATGCCAGAAAAATATCAAACATGTGACATAAATGAGGTAAGTATTTCTTACTTCGTAAGCTTTTGTTTCTCTTCTGTTTGCAGCAGCAGCAGATAAAGCAAATGAGGACAATAATAACCATCAGCAGCAAGATGCCAACAAGAGCACATATCCCAATAAAAGGATAGAAGAAATCTACAGGTTAAAAGAACATTGTTTCATTTTCATCCTTTAAATCCCACAATTTGCTACAAGTGGGCTACACAACCTACCAATATTTTTAGATTGACTTTTCTCACAATATCTGCCCCAGAATCCATCATTGCATGAACAAGATGTTTCATTTTTATTGTGGAGAATCTACAAACACCAGGCGAAAATATCATCAATTTAATTAATTAATGAATAATACCAGTACTTAGCCACTTACCTGACAATTTCCAGCATTTTTGCATGGATTAGGGATGCACAGTGTCACTACAATTTCACACAATGGACCTTGAAAATGATCTGGACATGCACAGTGGAAATTTGAGGAATTGCTGCTCTCCACACATATTCCTCTATTGAGACAGGGAGATCTGCCATCTTCTAATATGCAAGGAGATGAACCTATGAAACAATGAAGTGTGATTAATGAAAAACAATCAAGTTATTAAGTTCTGACCCTTCATAAAAACTAGATTTAAACTTTCTCACTCAAAGAGTCTGAAGAGAAGCAAGGGCAAAGTGTGATGAAATCTCAGTTGTCACCAGGGAATTGACTGGTTAGATTCCCCGGCGACAACTGGAATTTTTTCACATTTATACATAGCATTACTGCAATAGGAACTACTGGATAGAATGGGCCAATATGATAGCTAGTTAAAATCAGGTGAGCCGTCGAACATAATGCAAACTTCCAAATAAGTAGGTTCAGAAGCTTTGCTATGGCATTTACAGAACCTGTGAAAGCAAAAGACTCTGCCAAATACATTCACTGGATAAATGGGCAACTTCCTGTCTGACAAATCACGAGAAAAACAACATTAATATGCCTGACATCTGGTTTGTGGCTACTACATTTAGTAATCTCAAAGGTATGGTGTGACCAACTTCAGTCAGTTCTAAGAAAACCACATAGTTTCCAGAGCTACACAACCACAAGATTCATAGTGTCCAATATTTCTCTTTTTAGGTATCAACAGTATAATCAATGTGTTTAGAAGTAAGTAGAAATGTCTTCCTTACCATTAGTGCAGCTGTCTCCAGCACTGCTATTCATGCAACCAGAGCAGTTCACATGTGCAACACCATCCACACATTCACTGGAACAGTTCTTACTTTCTCTACATGATAAGGGGCTCAAAGAAGCCTGGTGTCCTGTTTCATTGCATTTTGAGCCTGTGCTATTACCCCAGGAACAGTTTCTATCAGTGCTGTCTGTAGGAACACCATCACCTGTACAGTTAACGCAGTCCTTACTTCCTCTAACTCCGTCACATACTGTACAGTTTTTGGATCCCGCATTGTACTTCTCACAATCATCTCCGAAATATCCAACAGCACAGTCTGAACAGTTCATTCCGGTGAATCCTTCCTTGCACTTAGAGCAGTTTGGTCCACCATAGCCTTCATCACACGTGCTACAGTTCGTACCAGCATAACCGGTTACGCAGGAAGAACAATTCTCTCCAGTGAACCTGACTTGGCAAGAACTGCAATTTTTACCAGCAAAGTTCTGAGAACATTTGATGCATTCATTGCCATTAGTCATGTACCCATCAGCACATTCGGAGCAACTTTCTCCTACGTATCCAGATATGCAGCTGCTGCAGTCGATACCGGAGTATCTCGCTGCACACACGGAGCATTTGTCGCCAGTATAATTAATCTTGCACTCTGAGCAGTTCGCACCAGAGTAGCCCCCCATGCACTCATCACAATTATCACCAGTGAATCTTTCTCGGCATATGCAGTGATTGGTAGAGTTACAATAACCTCCTGTGAAAGCTATTTTTACAAAACAAAAAAAAAGCCAAACAGTTTTGCAATTATTAGAATTCATACATAATATGTTCATTAAAATGACAAAAATGAAATTCTTTATGAATCTTTGATCCAGACTGTTTGAAAACTTATGGGATAAAAAGAAATGATTATTACTTCTAGGATATCATCTGCATTTTTATTGTTTGTATTTGAATTGTGAGAGAACGTAAGACTTCTGCCAAATCTGTTTACAGCTTGAAACAAGCTACTTGGTAGATACATTGTCATTACATATTTATTGACCCCAAAATAACTATATATAGTATGGTCTTGTATTAGGTAGTCAAGCCCACACTACCTTATAAACAAATTCAAAATCACAGGATGCACGGAAGCCCCAGAAAACTCCTACCCTCCCTCCATTGAAATATTTGGCTAACTCTTTAGCTAGATGCCACGATAAAAAAATTGGCCATTATGTGGTAAGCCATGAAATGACCTGGAGGCGAGAATGCGGGTTAGAGGAAGACCAATTAGACTGTCTCTGACCATTTCCTATTGGATGTCGTTTATGGGGAAATTTCAGCTCAAAGTATACATCACCACAATTAGGAATCACATATGTCCATTTTTTACTACTTCAGCTAATAATAATAAACTCCAGTTTTAATTGGAAGTATAAATAAAAAAAAAATCGGCTCAATAAAGTTGCAACTTTGAACAATAATATTGTAACTTTTGTATCACTACTTCTGTCAGTTAAAAACATGAGTTCATTGTGAAGATTAGGAATAATATACAAAAGAATTTTATGTGACACAGCTAGCTATTATGTGCACTATCTGGCATTGAATAATTAAATATGTAACCTTCTGAAACTATTAAGCAAGAAGTAAAATATTGAAGTATAACATGTCTCCAAAATTGTACTTAGCACACTAGCTGTAATAGAACATTAACTATCCACTAAATACAATTGCATATATTAACAAATACAGTATACGAACTGCAGTGAAATAAAGTCCATCAACTTCCCTCCATTACATTCTTTACCATATTTGAATCTATATATCTCACACTAATTCTATAGAACCCACAGTGATCGCTATGGTAACTTAACCACGGCACAATCTGGCACATCACAGCCAAAAAACCCAACTTTAATACCACGCGCAGGCAAAAGCGCCTCCACGGTTACTGTCTGACCAGTAATATAATTAGCACATTCAGAGATAAAGGGTGCAAGGGGATGATGTTATTTACCAAACACTCAATGAAATGTAAGTTTCTCAATGACTGCCAAGTGCTAGACTTGTTTGTTCAAACATGCATACAAGCACACATGGAAAAACAGGTGAACTTACAGCAGCCAGGTGCCAAGCTACACTCTGTGCAATTACTGAGTGGATTCTGATAGCCAATCATGCACTGGATCTGCCCGTGCTGATCACAAGTGTAGTGTCCCGTGTCATCATCGCGTGGGAGGCAATAGGTGGAGCAATTCCTTCCGTAATAATTGGCGCTGCACGAAGCCTGGTAGAAAAGTCTCAGGGCAGAACCATGCTGGAGATCACGGTATAATGTAGGGTCAGACCCTGATCCAGAGAAAATAATAGGAATGGTAAACGTGTTCACCAGAGGGTCATTGGAGCTACTGTCGTAATCATCTGAGATGTCCACATCTTCAATCCTCACAAAATATTCCATGACACCCTATAATAATGTGGTTGCACACACTTCAAAAAACCTGTATATTGCCATTAATTTATTGTATATTGTGTGAATGTTCAATTCTCCACTATAATGCAAATATCAATAACACGAACTACTATAAAATTCGGCTATGCTATTGTATCACTTGAATATTTATATATCTACAATAATGCTGTCCTCAGTTTAAAACATGTTTAATATAAAAGATAATTCTGTGATAAAGTTATTATTTGATCCATTCAAATATTGAGTAAAAATGTTTAAAGTATTTCAAACTTACTGGCCAAGTTTCTCCTGTGAATACCAGAGGATTTGGAACACCTTCATCAATACTCTCTCCTTGGAATACAATATGGTCTGAAATAGATGATGTTGTCTCGTAAATGGTGCCATTGATAGGGCAATAATTCCCTTCTTCAGCCCCAGTTGGCCTCAAGCAGAATGTGAATTGATTATCACAAGGATCTTGACATGAGGATGGGGAGGAGGAGCGGTCGCAGCAAAATCCACTTTTTAGAATGTGCTTGGTGTTGACATAGCTCGCCAGGTGAATGTCTACCTGAAAGTCTGCATACAGCAAGTGCTGTGGAATTTATAATTAAAGATCATTATTAAATTATTGAAATATACTGAAGCTTACTAAGAAACTCGACAAAACAACCAGATTCAGGAATACACCCATTTTTGACTGCACTCTTTCGCAGTTGACCTGCTATTATATAGCAGCTCCGCACACTTTCCGCGAACACACCCAATCACTTGCGCTTCAAATTGCGCGCAATTTCCCCCCCCCCTATTCAAACGGGACCACCGGAGTTATACTGCAGGCTTTCTGATTGTTCTATTTAGTAGTAAAGACGTACTTATAAATTCTTGGTAAGTTGTATAAAATAACTTTGCTTTTACTTCGGTATTTTTTCTTTAAAACAGTGGTTGTCAGAGATTTTCTAGTTTGCAGTCTTCTCTAGAGTCCTACAAGTTCCTCCGTGGGATGCTACTATAGCTCCAATAGACATCAGGTATTGTTGTTATAATAATAAAATATGACATAAAACTGATTTTTATGGAAATATTGTAACTAAATTATTCAAAGTGGCTCATTTATCGATTTTTTGAAAATATAATGTCATAGCTGCCAACCATCCCAGTTTAGCCAGGATAATTCCTGATTTCTCAGCAATTCCTGGTTCCGTCCCACTTTATAGAATTCCCCTGCTTTATCCCGATGGGGTTTTCTCCCAGTAATCTTCCCAGTTTGTTATTTTTATTCCATAAGCAGTCACGCTTATGAGGTAAATAGCAATACAATTTCTACTGCATAGATAAAGGACAAAAGTGGTAATAACCAGTCTTGTTGACTTCTCTAGTTTTACCACATCTACTAATACAATTACCGATTTCTATATAAGCTGTCACAAATTTAGTGATCTGGTAGCTTCATTTAATTCTAAGGATTAGTAAAAAAAAAAATACGAAAACTAGGATAGCCAGGTAAAGATATAGAATTCAGCCTAACCATCCCTTGCACTGCATAGAGAAAGACAAATCAGCATATAGTGGCATTGTAGCCGGCTATTTGCTTTCAGTCTTGTAAGACCTGTTAAATTTAATGTAGGGGTATCATGGCAAAAAAGAAAAACAAACAAAATCATCGAAACAATCATCATTGATCGATGCAGAAGAGATGGAGAGCTTTTAATTATAAAGGGAAGATAGCCAAAAGGCAAGGTAATTTGTCCAAAGAATGCTGTGATAAACTGGAAGGGGCAAGAATTATTAACTTACACAAGCTAAAGCAATATGTTCACGAGTTGACAGCACATGCCATGCTGTGTAACAGCCAAATCATTCTGAGTGGTGAGCAAAGATCTGGCCTAGATTCTGTCAATTTTAGCCACTGTTGAAAGTGTTCCTTCAAAATTCCACTAACAACATCTAATAATGTTCCAGGCCCTAGTGGAGTCTTACAATGGGAAGTAAATCTTGCTACTACATGGGGGCAGAAGTGTACTGGGGGTGGTTATTCAAACTTAAAGAAAGCATGAGTGTTTTGGGCATACCTGTAATGTCACCGAAGTTTGTTTAACACTGAACGAATTATTGGGCAGTGGTGGAAAATTCAGTTGAAGGCAGAAATGAAACAAGCTGGTGGGGAAGAAAAGAGGTTGGCCATTCAAAAAGGAGACTACCATGAAGAAATTCCTGCAATAACAGTTATAGTGGATACTGGATGGAGTAAGCGATCCCATATGGATCTTATAATGCCAGTCGGGGTTGGCATTATTATTGGCAAAGAGACAGGGAAGCTTCTTTTTATTGGTGTACGGAACAAGTATTGCTTGTTGTCAAGGTGTATCACAAGAAAGCATCACTGCTTCAGAAAATAGGATGAGTCTTCATCCCAAATGGAGTCAGATATCATTGAAGTGAAGGTATGTTGTATAGCACCTTCAGAGGCAACAGTGCTACCATGTACAGTATGCTCATGGAGATATACAGCAAAGAAATCACCCAGGTATTTATACAGAGCCATCAGAATTTGCTATTAGTCTAGAAAACCCTTGCTGGCTGGCTGCTAACCCAAATAGCAAAGTGTTTGACCCAAGTGTAGCCCATCTAAATGCTTACTTGAATATACAAACCCATATTCAGTGAAATATTTAACAATTGGGAAATCCTGTGAGAAGAAAGAATTTTGTTTAGAGAAAATTAACAAGGGAGGAGAAATGATCTACTCCTTGAAATGTGAACACTACTTCCAGGTACTGTGCCAGATGTATTGCTGCACTGTAGAGTAGTGTGACTTAATTGTGCACACAGAAAAGGACATACATATAAAAAGTATTCAGTGAAACATAGATTGGTGGGACCCCTCCCCACTTCTGGTTGTCTTCAGTCCTGGGATTCCATCAGTGGAGGAAGCTTGTCTTCATCTTCCACTGAAGGAGTCCTCTGAAATAATGGATTCTTAGATCTTGCTTTCCCGTTACTCCAGTGTAGAAATTCTCTTCCACATTTTTTTGAGAGTAAACCTGCAGCTTGACAGTAATCATAAGCACCACTGCTGAAAATGCTATTTAAATTATGCCTTAATCACATGATATTAAGGTGCCCTCAAAGCTGCGAAATCTAGGCTATAGTGCATAATGTGATTGGCATGCTCATTATGGTATTTAAAGCTCCGCACTACGCATAGTTAAAGAGCAAGTATGTTAGGGCTTTAACAAATGGATGCAGTAACTACATGTACTTTGTAGATCATCCCAGATCAGTAATCAAGTCCTCCAAATTCTGTACTTATTTTTGTTGGACTCTTATTGCTTAGCAACAAGAGTTCAGTTTGAGTGGCAACTCGGTTGTGCTGATAGTTGGTTTCTTTTGTGGTGTTGTATTTTGCAAGTATTTTTTCAAGTTCTTGTTCAATTAATATAATTTGAAAGCATCTTTTCAAAGTGAGTGACAATAAATATATGTATTTATTTTTATGGATTGAAATCTTAACAGTAGTAGCTGCTGACGGTGTTCTTCAACCCACCTAACAAGCAGAACCTAAGCAGTCTCCTGCAGCTTTAACAACTATCGATCAAGAGTCTATTCCTGTATTACAACTCTTCTCTTTCTATAAACCAAGTGTTTGAACCATGCCTTACAAGAAGCGTAATGCCATTACATTACCTATTACCCGAGATGAAGCTGCCATTGATATGGTGTGGGTGAGTGAGGACGTACTTGAAAGAGAAAGGAAGAGGAAAAATTCTACCCTCAAAAAAATGTGGAACAGAATTTCCACTTTGAGGAGCAGGAAAGCAAGATCTAAGAGTCCATCATCTCAGAGGACTCCTTCAGTGGAAGATGAAGACAGGATTCCACTGATGGAATCCCAGGACTGAGGACAATCAGAAGTGGGAGAGGGAGGGAATGTGTTGTTTATGTGTGCGTGTTAAGTATCAATTCAGTTTGTGTATATTCATTTTGTGTTAGTTTGTCCTCATTAATGTCTTTGTGTGTACACATGACTTAGATGTACTGTTGTAACATGTTCACGTGTGTGTGTGTGTGTGTGTGTGTGATTGTGGATGTCAGTGCATTGTTTGTTTGTTTATTAGTTTATTATATAGCTATGTTATGTGTTTGTATTTATGCTTGTTTATTTTTATTTGTGTGGACATGTGTCTAATGTTACTATGTGTTATGTGTGTATATGCATTATATCATTTGTATTAGGATTTTTATGCTTTTTGGTATGTTTGTGCACATTTTTATTCCTTTTATATGTATGTGTGTGTTTTTAAGTTTTTATTGTGTGCACCATTTTGCTGTTTATTTTGTCTATAGGTGTATATATGTGTTATATTTTTTCTATGTTGGTGCACCATATGTGTACGCACTTGTATTGTTTTGTATGTGTTTGCATGTGTTTGTAGGTGTACATGTTTTATGTTTTTTGTATGTGTATGTACATGCATTTTATGTTAATTTTTTCATTATGTGTGTCACTTGTGTTTTATGTTTATTACTTGTGATTGTAACTGAAGAGAGGAATGAGGAGAGATGTTGTGAAGTAGGGGATGGGGAGAGAATATAACACTGCCCCTTTGAAATGGTTTGAATCACTACCTTTTGTAACTATAAGGTAATGAGTATGAAACTCTGGATTTTACGTTTAGATTATTTTTCATTTAATAATTAGGTACGGTTTACTGGATCCTACTGGTGAAAGTAGAATGTTCATTTTTACTAGTTAAGAATGAAAATGAATGTAAATAACAAACCAAATATGACAGGATAATATTTCAAGACAATTTGATTGGAAAACTCAAAGGAAGGAATAAAAATTCAAGCATTGAATAAATATTATAAGGTAAGTTGTAAATAGTAATAATTGTTGATCTAGAGCAATGGAGCAAGATACTATCAAGATTGTATAAATTTGAACCAATTGAATATAATATATAATATTATTGGCGACCGAGCAAAGCAAGTGCAGAGACATACTATACAGCAGGGGTAACAAATTGAGAATCAGGGATATTTGTTTGTTTATATGTATGTGTAGACGTATGTATGTCATTTTGTACTTTGACCCCTACATTATTGTGTTAGCTCGGTAGTCTTTCCAAGCTATTAGATTCCTATGGTGTAGCTAATGGTAAGTGTTGCATGATCCTGAGGTTTGAAGTTGTACATTCGAACCCGAGATGAATGTATTTTTTTCTCTGCCTTGTTTTTTTTTTCTTGTCAAGCATTCTCCTATTCAGAAAAAGACAATGCTTTATGAACTCTGCATATGGCTCATGAATTATTCATGAATACACACCATCATCGTCACTTTTACTGGCACACTGACATATTATATAAACCTTGGCATAAGGGTAGAAACGAAGTCACCAAACTACGACTGCTTTTTGTTTACAAATTGTCTCTGAGGTACTGGGCATGTGGTTGGCCCGATTTGAGCGCGTGACTGAATCCCGCCGCGTGTAGTGCGGGAAACGTGGTGACTTTGATGCCTCACGAAATACTCTTGGCTTGGGCCAGACTTGAACATAGCTATGTATACTAGACTACTACTGAAGCCATATAGTATGATGGTGCTACTTATTTTTAGTAAAGCAATAACGTCATTATTTGTGGTGTTTTTCATTTCAAAGTGTTTCACTGTTTTAACTGTTTTTTTAGTCAGATTTTTTTTATAATATGGCATAATTTTTTACCTCAGTATAGCATTTTATAGTATACATACAAGTGTTCACCTTTTGGCTGTACACAATACAGTGAGTGTGTTTTAAGAAGTTTCTAGATATTTGTTTCATTTTAATGTTGTTATTGCCTGTAGTAGAGAATAGAACATTTGGCCAAGTTGTTTGGGCTATACTTAGTCAAGTGAGTGCGATTGTAAGCAATTATTAGATGTTTGAATTCAATTATGTGTTATTGATACTGCCTGTGTAGCAGATTCGAACAAGCACTGTATGATGATATTGTGGTGCCACTTCCTGCTGATGATCAGTATATGGAGCATGTCTTGCCCCCTGCCTGGCATACTGCAGTTTTATGGTGTTCATGAGTAATGATGTAGCAGTATTCTCTCACTACCAAATAGAACTAAGCATTGGAACATTAATGCCTTACAACAAATATAATGTTTTCACATTGCCTGTTTATCGAGACAATCTGCTATAGACTTGGTTTGTGGGTCTCAATGAGCACCTACTGTGATAACATTATGTCACTTGTAACTTGTAAGACATTGTTCTTATATGTTGCTATTAGAAGTACTATTTGTAGAAAACACTCTTAAAAGCTACAGTAAAGACCGAATAATATAGATATACTCACATTTGAGCATGCTCAATATTTCCTTTACAGCTTCATACTCACATACCTAAACAGCAAATATGTAATGCTTCCAATGCAAAAGATGATGCAGCAAATACATGAGTACTTTGTAAATCATCATAGTTCCTTCTGACATACTCATCAGTGACCAAGTCGTCCTAAGTGCATGCCTTATTTGGCTCAATCATCATAAAACTGGGATGATTTGCCATAGCTATTCCCTGAATTCATTTCATTGTTTTGTGAGCTACAACATACTGTCTGTTTAGCTATGTGTAGTGTGAAGTTGTGAAAAAACTATTGAGCATGCTTACATGTGAGTAGTTATTTAACTGTGGCTAGAACAGGCAAAAATATAAAAATTGCATGCAAATGAATTTAAAAATAATAATTACATTGAATAACAATTGATGACCATCATTACCAGAAGGCTTCAGATAACCATTAGCTACAAAATAATGTCCTGCAAATATGAACTCTCATAGTGAGGATTATCCTCCTAATGATTCATCATAGCACTGCTACTGATGGGGACATCATCTACATCACAACCATTCCCATAGACCAATTTGTACCTATTCCACACAGCTGTTGCTGCTGTTTGCTGCTGCTAGAGTGGTGGGTGTGCAGCATCATGCAAGCAGTAGGATGTTCATTATTAGCATTAGGGTGGTTTCTATGGAAAGGATACGTAATGTCACCGATACTGAACTATGGGTGCTTGTTGCTGGAATGAAATAGAACTTGCGCCATATTGTACAGATTGTGAGTATGCTGCACATTATACATTGCTTGTTCCAATGTTCAAATATATAAGCCTAGACTTCACAGTTCTTAGTGAACTTTACATAAAATTAAGGGATAATTTAACCAAGCGTTTCTGCAGTAATACTTATGATTATGATATACAGTCAAACATCAGGTTTATGATTATATGTTGTGAGTTTGATATAAGCTGTGAAAAATATTATTTGATTAGCTCAAGAACTCTCAAATAGGGCAAAAAAAAGTGCATGACCATATGATGCTGTTGGAATATTACATGGACAAATTCTACAAGTGTTTCATGTACATAATTGATACTATATCTATTAAAATTTAATAGCATGTCAATACATACATTATAATCTGTTGCTTTCTTTATTGCTCAACTCCTCATACAGTATACAGTTTATTGCCGACATGTTGTATTGTCACTCTCCTCTTCATCGCCCAGGCCACACTCTCCTCTTCTTTACATAGAAGGTGCCATCTCTCTACTTTGAAGAGCACCATACCTAGTTTGTATTTCATAATTATAAAAAGTTTCATTATCAATAATTTAATTCAAATGCTACTCCTTACCTTCAGAGTCCACAACTAACGTTTGTAGTGACAAAACATTTCAAAGTGGCAGTGTAAAAGTACTTGATACCCACAAGGTTACTTCTGCTTCATTCTACTCTGTACCATCTTATTTTTTTCTTCTCTTTCTTCAACAAGTACTAGTAATACATAATAAAAAACACATTAATACATTAATTATCATATACATATGTATTATGTATGTACTTCCACACTATGAGATGCTGGTAAGGATGAAGAATGTGCAACTTTATAAAAGCAGTTGATGTCTGTATTAGTATTTTATGGGGCAATTGCTATTGGGAGAATATATTCTACATCATATTGAACGCCATTTGCTTGTTACTATATGGGAGCAGGATATGTGCCACATCATACTGATCATCAGGAAGTTGCACCAAAATATACTCGTCCAAATGTTCCATTCTCTACTACAGGCAAAATCAACATCATTAGATAAAAACAATCAACTAGCAACTGCTACAAACATACTCACTATAAAATAAAACACATTTTATAGTGCACTTTAAAATGCTAAACTATGGCAAAAGATTCTGCTATATTTAGAAAGAATAATCTGATTATAAAAAAAATAAGGCAGAGAAACACTTTGAAATGAAAAACATCATAAATGATACAGTTATCACTCACACCATTACAACTAAAGTGAAGTATACTATTGCGGTAATAGTAGTCTAGTATGCATAGTTAAGTTTAAGTCTGGCCCAAGGCAAAGTATTTTGTGAGGCACCAGATTCATCCAAACTATAGTCAATTTCAGTACTCCATCCCATGCACAACTGATACGCCAAGTTCATCTATAAATTATAACAACACTTGTGTGTCAGTAATGACGAAGACAGTGTGTGTATTCATGACTAATCTAAGAGCTGTTCAGAGTTGGTAAAGGATCGTCGCCACCTGCCTGGTTGGGGGGAAATAAACATCCATGTCGGGATTCAAATGTGAATCTTCCAAACTCACAATTACACATACTTACCATTACACCATTGTGACCTAATAGCTTAGAAGGACTAAGAGTGCCTTACTAGCATGCCCTGTCCATCTCCTGCTCTACAAAATGAAAGAGTGTTCATCTACAATAGCGAACCATAATCCACAAATATTAGAATGGCTGAGAAGAAGAACAGGGGTCAAAAAATATTAGCAGGTGAGGAAAAAATGAATGATGGAACTACTTCAATGAAGAGGTAAAAGAAAATGCACAAAAAGGACAAAGATTACTAGGAGCAGGTGAGACCAACAAACGAGGAGAAGGGAATCCATGAGTTGAAATAAGGAATAAGAAAAACTGGGATTGAACAGAAAGAAGGAAAGGGAAACCATGGATAAAAATACATTATGCTACTACACTTCTAATTTTCTAATTTGCACAAGTTAGTGCATAATATTACATATACAGTTGGTTCCAATTTATACACCCTTGATAATATCTTGCTACAGTGCTCTAGACCACCATTTACAACTTACCTTATAATAGTATAAAGCTTGACTTTTTATATTTCCTTGAGTTTTCCAATCAAATTGTTCTGAAAATATTTACTGTTCACTTGGAATGCGATTTCAGCATTCATTTACTTCCTTCATCAACTGGTAAAAATGGACAGTAGAATCCAGTAAATCATACCTAAGTATAAAATGAAAAAGATTCTAAGTGTAAATCTAGAGTTTCATCCTTACCTTATAGTTACAAGTAGTAATTTAATCCATTTCAAAGGGGCAGTGTTATATTCTCTCCCCATCTCCTACTTCACAACATCTTCTCTCCTCATTCCTCTCTTCAGTTACAATCATGAGTCCACACAGTAACAAACATAGAACACAAGTGACACACATAATGATAAAGTAAACATAAAATGCATGTACACAGACATACAAAAAAATTAAACATGTACACTCACATACAAACACATACAAACACATGCACATGTGCACACACATTAAAACATAAAACATGGTGCACACACATACAAAAAAAATTAAAAAGCATGCATACACACATATAGACAAATAAAAAAACATAAAACAGATGTGCATTGTAATAATAATAATAATAATAAACACCGGTGCACACAGAAATAAAAAGAAATAAAACAGCATGTTCTCATACATAATACAATATGCATGAAAAACATGTACATAAACATCAATAAAGCGAAAAACAAATGTGCACCCATGTACTAAAAAATACAATACACACACACAAAAACAACAACAACAACAACAAAACAACAACATTGAACACATGTGCACACATAGAAAATGAACACATGTATTACACATAGCCATGTACAAACACTTAAACAAAAACTGACATCCACAATCACACACACACACACACACACACATACCAACACAAATGTATGAGTACAAACCAAGTGATAGAACACGCACACATACACAACACATACACAAACATACAAACACATCCTCCCTCCCCCTCCCACTTCTGATTGTCCTCAGTCCTGGGATTCCATCAGCGGAATCCTGTCTTCATCTTCCACTGAAGGAGTCCTCTGAGTTGAGGGACTCTTAGATCTTGCTTTCCTGCTCCTCAAAGTGGAAATTCTGTTCCACATTTTTTTGAAAGTAGAATTTTTCCTCTTCCTTTCTCTTTCAAGTACGTCCTCACTCACCCACACCATATCAATGGCAGCTTCATCTCGGGTAATAGGTAATGTAATAGCATTACGCTTCTTGTAAGGCATGGTTCAAACACTTGGTTTATAGAAAGAGACGAGTTGTAATACAGGAATAGACTCTTGATCGATTAGTTGTTAAAGCTGCAGGAGACTGCTTAGGTTCTGTTGAGTTCAGTTGGTTTTGTTGGAGAACACCAGGTCAACAGTTACTGTAGAGATGTCATTCAGTAAATAGGAATACATGTAGTTTATTTGAGACTCACTTTAAATAGAAGCTTCAAATTATTCAACTAGAACTTAAAAATTGCTTTGCAAAGTGCAAGAAACCACAAAATAATCCGAAAATAAGCACAACTGAGTAGCTACTCAAACTGAACTCTTGTTGCCAAGCAACAAGAGTCCACCACACCCAATGGGGAAGCTATGATTAAGAAATAAGAATGAATGCATGTTTGAAACCTCACCCACATGAGACACTTGTTCTCCATGTTGAACAGAGAACTCATGAACAACATTATATAATAATCACCTCCTAAGCTACACACACACGCACACACACGCATGCACACACACACACGCGCGCGCACACACACACACCAACATTTTTATAGAACTTTCTTTTTGACCATGTGACTGACCTTTATGTGTCGGCTGTTCTCATTGATCATTCTTTTTATGTTTCACCAGTGGGTGGCGAGGCATAATAATTATATCCCATTGTAGGAATATTACCTGAAAAAATGGCTACAAAGTACTTCATACATGATGTCAACATTCTATCATGTTAATATATATCATAATATATATGTGTGTGTGTGTGTGTGTGTGTGTGTGTGTGTGTGTGTATCTTTATTGCTCAACTCCTCATACAATGAAAATAGTTTATGTGTATTGTCTCCTTTTTATTAGCCAAGCCACACCCTGCTATTCTTAACGTAGAAGGTCTTCCCTCTCTATTTTAAGAGCACCATATCTGGGTAAAGGAACACATGTAATCAATTATTTAATTCAATGCTACTCCTTACTTTAGTGTCTATTCATGTCTTCAATGACAAGTCATCTCAAAGTGGCAAGTGTAACATTACATGATACCCTCAAGTTAACTTTGACTTCATAGCTGCTACTTAAATTTTCTTCTCTTTCCTTTCTTCCCTGTTTCTGGTGTGGACATTGTGCACTTTTCAGACTAGCAGTTTTGGCTCAATTACTTGTCAACAGTATATCAGAAAACATAATTTAAAGAAATGATTTTTCTCTTTAGGAGAAAGCTTCTTGCATGTAACTATGCCTCCCTTTCACTAGCCTTTTGTGGAGATTACTTTGTCCAATTTCTATTCAAAAACAATTTTATTTTTTTTATTCTCTAAGCCAATATGGCTGTACACACAATATTACATTCAAAATTTATAAACCTTAGCAGTGTATTATTGTACTGCAAGAGATAGTAATTATGTTTAGGGGTAGCAATTATGTCATCATTTGAACATATTATAGTATTAATAGGCATATTTAAATATGGCCATACATTATTGTAGTCACTCTGCTCATACAATATAATACTATAACATTAGGCTTACTTCTTGTCTGAGCAGTCAGCACATTCTCTTCATGTGGGATAACTTACCATCACTGAAGGTATCTCTGGCGCTGGGATATTTAGAAGTACTGGAGATTTGTGGAGTTAAAGAAAACTAATAGGAACATGGCCAAATTCCCTGGGAATATCATGTGATGCAGCTAGTGACAGGCTAAGGTGAGAGTGACTTTGACTTGCCTAAAACAATTGAGCAATTTGTTGTACTAATGAATAGAGACATAATGAACCACACCCATCTCAGAGTGCAACTGATCAGTTCATTAGTGTCACTAAATCAGTGTGGGGTTCTTAACTACATAACAGCTTGTAAAGATTAAATTGCATTATGTTGTTGTTTTTGTACTGCGTTGCTCTGTGACAATTTTGTCTAGTTGTTGAAGCCCATATTATATATGCCCCAGATAACCAGTAAAGAACCATAGGAGCAAAGTGAAGAGGTAGCTAGTTATTTCCTGCATACCTTTATGGAAAAATTTAACACGTCAAAATTTTACTCTTTGCTAAAAATAAAAAAAGTTGAAGAGGTCAAAATTACTACCAAAAACCTCTGGCTACATGCCGAATAAATATGGCATTCTCTATAGTACTCACGTGGGTTTTGGTCTACACCAAATGTAGGTTTGTGTGTGAGTGTGTTATTCATTATTTACCGGTGCGCACTATAATAGTATAATGTGGTGACAAAAATGGCAGGCGAACTAGTAAATAGGAGTATGCCTAAAGCCAAAGGTACGTATATAGCCCATTATTAGGGGCAGTTGTAGATAGTAACATGATGGATTAATTGGATAATTCTTTCCGTAGACAAATAGTGAGTATTTTTCTTCTCCTGGCTTCCTAGGTCATGAGGTCAACTTTGACGAAAACACGTTTGAAAAAAAAGATTCTAGGAAACCTCAAGGTAACTAAGCAAGACTAAACATACTCAAACCATAGCTGTTGTGACTTAGCTTGTGGCTATGACTTTGACAAGATGGCTAGTTTACTCTTCTTTATAATACTGTATAACTTAGGTTCTGCTTCATCATCAGCTGTGAAAACTCACAAGGCTTCATCGTCTGGAACTACCACAGCATCAGAGACTTCTGGCTTTAATTCTCGGCCACTTGGAGCAACAGTTGTTGTGACTACAGATACTAGTCCTGAGAAACCCAGCTTAGGCACTGCTCTAGAGGAAACCAATTTGTTTAACTTCAGCTCTGTTGACTGTGAACTATTAGACTTATCTGCCTCGAGCTTTATCTTAAGATTTTGGACTGACTCTGGTCCCACTGATTTCAGTGAGTACACGGAATGGTCTCACTTTGAACCAGAACCAAATGCAGTCCATGTTCCGGGAGATGTCTTTGTTTCTAGAAGGTAAGGAATTACTTTCATTAATGTAAAAGTTGCAAATTAGAGTTTGATTTGTAGTTATTATTAACAGGTGACACACCGTGAATTGAAGTCATAACTACAGCATCAAATCTCTATTATTGGCACATCTACACTTGATCACATCTTGTATTGCTACTTATCATTTTGGATCAGACTCCAAAGATATATGGTCACATCAAGAATGGCTACTCTTTACCTTCAGTGACAACCCTGGTCCAAATACAACATTGCTCAGCATTTCTTTAACTTCAGTCATAAAACAATTAGTGTTTACTAAAGTCTAAACTTGCAATTACAATGACACCCAATCAGTTTTACTGCCAGTTTATTAATCATGTTCCTATAAATAGATAGCACTGTGTTTCATTTTTTTAATGTACATTTGGATACATTTAAAAAAAATACCAAATTCATTTCTGAAGATAATAGAAAAATGAGCTGCCTAGTCCAGTGAAGCCAATACTATTCATCCATTCATGCACATCTTACACATGTACTACTCTTCTGTCAAGCTTCCTTCACTGTGTTTTGTGTGTTTGGCTGCCACCCAACTACACCCTCAATAAACTAGGGGGCTTTCCCAGGGAAAAAAGTAAACCTCAATTCATACGCCATTAGATACAAAGCTGAGTTTCCTGCCATCCACCACCTCTACATTATAATTGCCAAGGACTCCTTCCAATCAATCTGATTATTACTAGCAAATAGTTGAATTAATACACAACATAAATAACTTATTGCATTGCAATATAGAAATACATGCAACTGAACATAAAATAATTGACGAGTTAAGTTAATTGCGTTAAATGACAGAGTATTGATGACCGCTGTTACCAGACGGCTTAATGATCATCAGCCACAGAATAAGTATTATTCATATCCTGCAAGTCCAAACTCTCGTAGCGAGAATTTTCATTCAGGTGGTTCATCCCAGTGCTGCTACTCCTGCTGGTAGGGGCATCGACCATCTCGTACATGGTCCCAGCAGCTGCAGGGGGCGGAGCGTGTGCTACATCATACAAACCATTAGTTACTAAATCATCATATTGCACGGGACGGTTGCTAGCGGGAGGATGTGCCACATCATATTGACCATCATCAAATTGCAGCTGCTTGTTGCTAGGCGGGGGCAGGGAGACATGTGCTACATCGTACTGATCATCCGGAGGTTGCACCAAAGTATCGTCATACTGCACTGGACGACTGCCATCTGGAGGTGGAAGATGAGCCATGTCGTATCGACCGTCATCAAACTGAGCGTGGGCATTGCCTGGGGGAGGAGCTGGGTGTGTCACACTGTGTTGATTAACTGGTGTTGACATGTCAATGTAGTCGTATCGCCCTCCAGGTTGCTGCTGTCGTGCGACTGCGCTGCGATTGCCCGAGTTTTGCATCACTACGTCGTCATATTGCTGTTGAGTACCAGGTGGGTGTGCCACATCATAATCATCGCTGGGACCAGTTTGCACATGCTCACTGGGAACATGAGCAACATCATACGTGTCAGAAGGCAGATGGACAACATCATACTCTCCTGCCGGGAGATTAGTCTGCTTTTCACTAGAAACGTGAATGACGTCGTACCGCCCGCTATTAGGGGGATGTGCCACTTCATACTGGCCATTAGGCAACTTGGGCATATCATACAAATCACTAGAGGGGAGAGCAACATCGTGTTGACTGTCCAGCTGCCCACCAGTTATGCCCATGGACGGTATCTCATACGGACCTGGGATAGCCACATCTGCTGTGTCATAGTGATCTTCTGTCAGAGCAGAGTCCGCAACACCTCCAGTAGATGCCAACCAGTCGGTCTGGTGATGGCCTGAGGCAGCAGCACGGGCATTGTTGGCTGCGGCGTCACCCTCCGCCGAAGTCTTGGAATATTCATTTCTGATCATGTCGTGTCCGTATATGGTGTTCTGGAAAACGTGTTCATTGCCCTTGGGCTTGGCCTTGGGGGGTGTGCCATTGCTCTTAGCCGTGGGCTGCGAGTACATATTATTGCTAGGGTTGCTTGTGGTAGCTTTGTTTCCCTCCGAAGTGTCCAAGTTATTGATGGCGCCGGTCAAATCTTTCATTTTGACGGATTCCGTGTCGTAAACAGGATTTTTTAAGTCGTTGATGGCAATAGCTCCAGCAGAATCAGAACTTTCATTTGTGAGATCTGTGAGGAATGACAAATAGATACTGTAAATCACTTATACAATCATAGCCCCCTTACTCATGCCCCACATTTCAGTCCCTTCCTTACCAGACCACATAAACCTTAGTGCGGTAAAGGGTCTCAAAATGCATGACATTGTGGTTAACTAATGTCAGCTTATTCTATCAAGAGACTCACCATCACATCTGGCACTTCAAGTTGCATGTTCGGTGAACAACAACCAAACTATACAGTTTAATACTGTACGAGTTTTTAGGTAGTGTCACTAAAGTGCTCCCTCCCTTACTTAATTCTCACGTGTCATGTGATACACATGTTTTCTGAGATCTAACTAAAGATTTGTACAAATTTGACTTGCGCATGATTTTACTTTATTACACGTGACTTCATGCAGAACCAGAACCCTATTAATTAACAATGACTTCCTTTTAAGGAAAACAAGCTTTATACTCATGGATGGAATTATCTTTACATTAGCTGTGAGGTCGCACAAGATAAGCATGCCTCTCTAGTGTACTGAACTGTGTCCATGCAATAACTGTTGCCCAATAGGAAATACATTAAAGTAAACAGAAATTTGTTTAGGGCAGTATTCTCCCGTATCACCTGCGTTCTGAGCTACTAGGATATAATAGCAGGGACGCATGAGTGGTGTGAGAAAATTTTCACGAGGCAAAGCACCTTCCTCCTCTTGGGCAAAGTACGACTTTTGCCATTATCTAGACACTCGTGTTGCATGACACAGCAGCTCCTGCAGACATGATCAATCATGCACACACTCGAGAGAGAGAGAGAGAGAAAGTGAAACTAGTGATACTATTTGTAAACGGTCACTAAACTAGCTTTAAATCCACATCACCTCTTGATTGGTACAAAGGTGATGAGTAGTGCTCTCTCTCTTAGAGAGAAAACTTTCACTTTTTAAAAATGACAAAATCCCTCAATTAAGATTTACGTTGAGTGTCAAAATGAGCGCCTCCTAACACACTCACTCATATATCACAGGAAGCTACACACTACACACACACACACTTTAGTATTTTTAGAAATTAACGACTTCCCTTTACTAGAGATGACCTCAACTCTCAGTCAACTGAAGACAGCTGGCAGGATGAGTGACAAGCTAGGAATCCTCTAAAGTGCTGAGTCAGGATCAATATCTCCACACGAGTCTTAGCCTGAATCCTGACAAAGGCACCAATTCCAAGAATTGAGAAGAAGTTCGTGGAGCTGACATTCTCATGCAGTGACTATTGTGGGCTTAATTAGTTATATAGTAACTGCAATTGAGCTTAAAATAACGGATACCATAGAGGAGAAAGAGAGAGAGGAGAAGGGAAGACGTAGTGAAATATAAAGACCTGAGGTCCGCAGCATCATATAAAAGGTCCTATCAAAACTTTGGACTGATGATTTTTTCTTATTTGCCATAGCATATGAGCTATTGTCAATTATGTTTATAAAATTTCAATGTTAAAAAAATCTCATCATTACAGGGTTGACCCCTTACAGCCATAAGCCATGATAAAGATGAATCAATGTCAATCATTCCTCCATTCATGAGCAGAAAACCAGAACAAATTTGGGACTAATCTTCTTATGCACGAGGTTTTACTCATCAGTTACTACACTTACACTAACTATACATGTGCAGAGGAAGTAAAAGCAAGGCAGCTGCATTTCATGGGCACCATGTTGCTAAACAAAGGGCATAATTTTGTGGGTGAGTATTCCACAGGAGTGTGTTACTAACTGAACACATGGCGGTGTTGTGTGGGAGCTTATCACAAGGGCATGATTTTGTGGTAGACAAGGTGTGAGTATTCCACATGGAGTGTTATAATGAACACATAGTGTTGTTGTGTACGGGAGCTTATCTTAACCTTCCGAGACATCATTAAAAAAAGGGCTAATCTTATGATGCAGCCGTACATAACAAAAACATTATGTTTGCTCCGCACAACACTTCAAAATCCTAGAAGTCAATATATATAGTTTATCATGAGGCAAAGGTAGAAAGGAAATAAAGTTGTGAAGAAAAGGAAAAGCATGCCATGTTTAAAAGTTCCACAAACACAATCCATCAACTTTTTTAAATCAAATTAGACACTTATTCGTTAAAAAAAATCAGTTTTAAAAATTCCTATTTTAATCAGTACTAGGATGTGACAAATTGCAACATTTAGCAGAATATGCAATTGCTTTATTTATTTGCTGACGGGACGTCTATGTAACTTGGGACCTTTCTCTGGACTCTTGCTTGCACTTTAATTTAAACACAGGTGCATATACAAAATGGCGGCATATTTTATAGCCAGCCAACCTCAGCCACAACAAACACACGCAAAAACAACAACATCAACTAACTACCCAACTTCCTTGCCCCTGTTTCAGCATATGTACCACCAAATAGGGCAAATCCAAACTACTGTAGCCAGGAAAACCCGGTCAGGAAAAAGTAAAAACAACTGAAAGCTTCTAACCATAAGAATGTATAATATACTAAAGCAATTGCTTAATACACTTACAGCTGCTTAATACACTTACAGCTGCTCTATTAGTCCAGCAGATAAGAAAAATTATTGTGACAAGTGGACCAAAGCATGAAACTTGGTATGCAGGTTGGTTTGGCATATATAACAGTATCAGAAGGGGTGCCAAATAAAATTGTTTAATTAAAACAAATTTTTTAAAAAGTGTGAAATTTTGATTAACAGTTAATTATGTAAAAGAGCTCAATATAAATTGTTTATTATAATGTATTGTGGTTTAAAGTTGATTAGGAGTCACCTGATATTACAGGCAGCTAGACTATTTAATAGAACTAGCTACCCTGATAGCTAGCCAGGTGTAGCAAGTTTATTTCAGTAGAATAAAACCATAATATTTTGGCTTGTGGAGCCTTCTAGTGGTTACTGAACTGAATGAGGGTGACTGAACAAGGAACTTTGTATAAACAGATGATACAGAACATTGTGTAGTGGGGCACAGCCCCTGGGAATGTTAGTTCCCAAGTAGAAATGCCTGGCAAGATCTTGTAAGAATCTTGCATTTTTTCCAAGATCATCTTGGCAAGATCTTGGTACTCTTAAAAACCCACAAGATTCTTGCATTATTCTTTCAAGAATCTTAACGCTACTCACACAAGACTTACACAAGAATTATTACGCTGTTATCTTGCTATGATCCTTGCAAGATTCTTTCATGGTTCTTGCACTTATCATGCTTGAATGATACTCAAGATCCAAGCAAGTATATGTCAAGATCAAACTGGCAAGATTCTTACAATAGACTTTCAAGAGTCTTGCCACTTCCAGAGTAAGATTTATGCAAGAGTTTGTGGCAGTTATCTTTCAAAGAATCTTACAGGTTTCTTGCAAGAATCTTGTTAATACAATATTCAAGATTCAAGCAAGTATATGTCAAGATCAACTGGCAAGATTCTTACAATAGACTTTCAAGAGTCTTGCCACTTCTAGAGTAAGATTTATGCAAGAGTTTGTGGCAGTTATCTTTCAAAAAATCTTACAGGTTTCTTGCAAGAATCTTGTTAATACAATATTCAAGATTCAAGCAAGTATATGTCAAGATCAACTGGCAAGATTCTTACAATAGACTTTCAAGAGTCTTGCCACTTCTAGAGTAAGATTTATGCAAGAGTTTGTGGCAGTTATCTTTCAAAGAATCTTACAGGTTTCTTGCAAGAATCTTGTTAATACAATATTCAAGATTCAAGCAAGTATATGTCAAGATCAAACTGGCAAGATTCTTACAATAGACTTTCAAGAGTCTTGCCACTTCCAGAGTAAGATTTATGCAAGAGTTTGTGGCAGTTATCTTTCAAAGAATCTTACCGGTTTCTTGCAAGAATCTTGTTTATACAATATTCAGGATTCAAGCAAGTATATGTCAAGATCAAACTGGCAAGATTCTTACAATAGACTTTCAAGAGTCTTGCCACTTCTAGAGTAAGATTTATGCAAGAGTTTGTGGCAGTTATCTTTCAAAGAATCTTACAGGTTTCTTGCAAGAATCTTGTTAACCGATTAACGCCGGAAATTAAATTCGCGATTACGTGCGCGTACTCCGAAATTGTTTACAAGAAAAAAATCGTGACCGTCACCTCGAGGCTTGAACCGCCTGAGCTTTTTCTTGTCTAGAGGCAATACGCTTCGAAGTAACCGACGGCGATGTATTAACTGATTGCATGAAGCTAAAGCCATCCTCTACCCGCGGGCTAAGTTTTGTTTAGTTTCTAGGCGTTTGAAGTGTATGAAGTGCGCACTCATTGGAAACTACAAGCTTCAAGGTCAGTATACCATTGTTAGCATCAGTATTGTAAAAGTTTAGGCTAAGACCTCATGTTTCATAGCTATATATTGTTGTTTTAAATGTTCACCAGCCGCTTGCTTTGAAATAATTCAGCAACTATGGATTTTGGCTGTTTATTTTTTTTGTGTGAGCCATATACTAGGATAATATAATATATAACATAACAAGCAATTATAGAGACTACTGTGTTTACAATTCTAGTATTTTTTTCTGATAATACTATGAAGCAGTCTGATTGAACTCCCATGGTGACAAAGCCACACCCCATAATCACCACTGTACCGTACCATGATGTGTCTGTTGTTACTGTTCTTGACATAGATTGCACATCCTTCTCTTCATACCTGAGAAACTTTCTCCTAAGAAATCCATTTTATGGGCAACTTCAAGTAGGGAGAACTGGGAGGAAGAAAGTCTGTATCCTCATGCAATAATAACTTGACCTTTTTGTAGTTAGTGTTGTTCAAAATCTATATAACCCTCTGTGTATGAACAAACGAAGCTAAAATAGCTAGCCTTTTTCAACCTTTATTTCCTCCAGGTCATCAAATTCTTCATTGCTGCCCTCCGTGAAGACTTCTTGGCCACGGACCTCTACATCTGAGAAGTCTTCTGCCTTATAGAGATTCAAACGAGATGAAAAAAGAAAAAAAGAAAATAAAATCAGAAGAAAAAGATTCAGTTAAAGAAAAAACTTCAGTTAAAGAGTAAAATCTATTAACAATATTATCTAATTCATATGACTTTGTCCAAAACTTTTTCTACTTTTTTTAACGTATTTATGTCAAACAGAAAATTTCGCTTTTGAATTACAATTATATTTAATTTTTGTTTGTACAAGTTATCACAAGTCATTGGTCTTGTGTAAGACTTGTACAAAATCATTATTGTTAGATCTTGTAAGGTTCTTGCAGGAGTCTTATTAGATCTTGAAAAGTTCTTGCAGGAGTCTTATTAGATCTTGTAATGTTCTTGTAGGAGTCTTATTAGATCTTGTAAGGTTCTTTCAGGAGTCTTATTAGATCTTGTAAGGTTCTTGCAAGAGACTTATTAGATCCTGTAAGGGTCTTGCATGAAGTCTTGTTAGATCCTGTAAGGTTCTTGCAGGAGTCTTATTAGATCTTGAAAGGTTCTTGCATGAAGTCTTATTAGATCCTGTAAGGTTCTTGCAGTTAGATCTTGAAAGGTTCTTGCATGAAGTCTTATTAGATCCTGTAAGGTTCTTGCAGGAGTCTTATTAGATCTTGAAAGGTTCTTGCATGAAGTCTTATTAGATCTTGTAATGTTCTTGTAGGAGTCTTATTAGATCTTGTAAGGTTCTTGCATGAGTCTTGTTAGATCTTGTAAGGTTCTTGCGGGAGTCTTGTCAGATCTTGTAAGGTTCTTGCAGGAATCTTATTAGATCTTATAAGGTTCTTGCATGAGTCTTGTTAGATCTCTTGTTAGATCTTGTAAGGTTCTTGCATGAGTCTTATTAGATCTTGTAATGTTCTTGCATGAGTCTTATTAGATCTTGTAAGGTTCTTGCAGGAGTCTTGTCAGATCTTGTAAGGTTCTTGCAGGAGTCTTGAGTCTTGTTAGATCTTGTAAGGTTCTTGCGGGAGTCTTGTCAGATCTTGTAAGGTTCTTGCAGGAGTCTTGAGTCTTGTTAGATCTTGTAAGGTTCTTGCGGGAGTCTTGTCAGGTCTTGTAAGGTTCTTGCAGGAGTCTTGTTAGATCTTGTAAGGTTCTTGCATGAGTCTAGTAAGGTTCTTGCAGGAATCTTATTAGATCTTGTAAGATTCTTGCGGGAGTCTTGTTAGATCTTGTAAGGTTCTTGCATTGTTAGATCTTGTAAGGTTCTTGCATTGTTAGATCTTGTAAGGTTCTTGCATTGTTAGATCTTGTAAGGTTCTTGCAGGAGTCTTATTAGATCTTGTATGGTTCTTGCATTATTCTTACTAGATCTTGTAAGTTTCTAGCACGAGTCTTATTAAATCTTGAAAGGTTCTTGCACGAGTCTTGTTAGATCTTGTAAGGTTCTTGCGGGAGTCTTGTCAGGTCTTATACGGTTCTTGCAGGAGTCTTGTTAGATCTTGTAAGGTTCTTGCATGAGTGTAAGGTTCTTGCAGGAATCTTATTAGATCTTGTAAGATTCTTGCGGGAGTCTTGTTAGATCTTGTAAGGTTCTTGCACGAGTCTTGTTAGATATTGTAAGGTTCTTGCATTGTTAGATCTTGTAAGATTCTTGCAGGAGTCTTATTAGATCTTGTAAGGTTCTTGCATTATTCTTACTAGATCTTGTAAGTTTCTAGCACGAGTCTTATTAGATCTTGAAAGGTTATTGCACGAGTCTTGTTAGATCTTGAAAGGTTCTTGCAGGAGTCTTGTTAGATCTTGCAAGGTTCTTGCAGGAGTCTTATTAGATTTTGCACGAGTCTTAATAGATCTTGCAAGGTTCTTGCACGAGTCTTGTTAGATCTTGCAAGGTTCTTGCAGGAGTCTTATTAGATCTTGCACGAGTCTTATTAGATCTTGAAAGGTTCTTGCACGAGTTTATTAGATCTTGAAAGGTTCCTGCAAGGTTCTTGCATGAGTCTTGTTAGATCTTGTAAGGTTCTTGCATTGTTAGATCTTGTAAGGTTCTTGCATTGTTAGGACTTGTAAGGTTCTTGCAGGAGTCTTATTAGATCTTGTAAAGTTCTTTCAAGAGTCTTGTTAGATCTTGTAAGGTTCTTGCACGAGTCTTGTTAGATATTGTAAGGTTCTTGCATTGTTAGATCTTGTAAGGTTCTTGCATTATTCTTACTAGATCTTGTAAGTTTCTAGCACGAGTCTTATTAGATCTTGAAAGGTTCTTGCACGAGTCTTGTTAGATCTTGTAAGGTTCTTGCAGGAGTCTTATTAGATCTTGAGGTTCTTGCAGGAGTCTTGTTAGATCTTGTAAGGTTCTTGCAGGAGTCTTATTAGATCTTGTAAGGTTCTTGCAGGAGTCTTGTTTGATCTTGTAAGGTTCTTGCCGGAGTCTTATTAGATCTTGCAAGGTTCTTGCACGAGTATTGTTAAATCTTGCAAGATTCTTGCATGAATCTTATCAGATTTCGTAAGGTTCTGGCAAGAATCTTTAATAATCTTGCAAAAAAACTTGTAAGGTTTTTGCATGAATCTTAGTAGTATTTCTTGCAAGATTCTTGTCCCATTAATGGGCATGAATCTTATAAGATTCTTGTACATGAATCTTGCACTGTTCTTATCAAGATTCTTGGCAAGATCTTGAGAAGAATTTTTGATAGGGATAGCTTATGAACTTACCACAACCACTAATTCGAATAGAAATGGAACTCCGTTAAGTTTTTGAGTATTAACTAAGAATTACGAGCGGTAAACAATTCAGTTTTTAGGACGGTACGGGTAATGATTGCTAAACCGGAGGATTCCATGTAGTGAAGTTTGGGACGGGTCCAACAAAATCTATTATTTTAGCTTCTTAGGCTTCCTCCCAGTTTCTTTATTTCTCTATAATTGCTTGGGTTTTCAAGTCTCGAAAAGTTGTGGCAAGTGGTTACTATTACATTAAAAAGTGTTCCCAATACGCAATTCAAAAACTTGGCCGTGCTCAGCAGTTTCGTGTTTTTGTCAGGAGCTGCTTGTAATTTAGATAGTTAGAATTGTTTTAAATAACGTTTTTGAATCACTTGTACTCAGTGGCTTGTCCTCCATTTGTGCTGAAGCACATCACTAGTATGAATATCTATTATAAGCAGCAAGGCAGTACCAATGGCTACTGACTGGCTATGAATATGCTTATGTGATGCAGTGTTGCAATAGCTTCAATAACTTCATCAAATACATTATATTTAGCTGGTAGAAAAATTGAGCATTACTAACTATAGCAAAGCTTTGTATTGAGTATATAGCAATGCATTACACCAACGAGTTTATCTACATATTTTATTTCATTTACCTCTCGGAAATGCTCAGTTGAGTAGTGTCTCATGAAGTATCAAGCTAGTTGAAGTGTGCAGTGATCAATGTCAAGCTCATGATGACCAAAGCTAATAATGACTTGAAACCATGAATCTCATCAAACTGATATTCTCTCTTCTTACTCAACGCAGTCTTTATTTGCTAGAAGTAAGTGAGACTACTATGAATATCATTTATTTGCTAGAAGTAAGTGAGACTACTATGAATATCATTTATTTGCTAGAAGTAAGTGAGACTACTATGAATATCATTTATTTGCTAGAAGTAAGCGAGACTACTATGAATATCATTTATTTGCTAGAAGTAAGTGAGACTACTATGAATATCATTTATTTGAAGGGAGATATATGCAACCTCCTGAAGCCACACCCTAACTTTGCATGTGCTTTTGCCCATGAAGTTTGGGTCTATGTAAATTTCTGATCAAAGACATTAGTGTCATTCATAAATAAACTGGTGATGTGCTTGAGCACAAATGGCGAGCGAGCCTAAAACTACACTATTGTTAAACGATTAATTTCAACTTCAACACTCAAGCTACTAAAAAAAGTCAAGTTTAAATTACGTGTATACGATAAAGGGGTTTCAATGCCATAGTAACCACTTCCTGCAACAGTTAGAATTGAAAAAAAATAGCAACACAAACAAGTAGCATTATTTACACATTTTTTTGGTGATATTCATTAGCTAAGTAAAGGCACAATACTTTCACACAACTGAATATACCTACACAAGGCTTAACTTCGTAGTTACTCTAGTGGACTAAGAATTTTCAAGCAAATACTGTTTAGTAGGGCTTATAACTGTGACAAATAGCTTATTAACTTACCACCACCACTAATTCTAATAGAAATGGAACTCCTTTAAGTTTTTGAGTATTTACTAAGAATTCAGAGCGGTAAACAATTCAATTTTTAGGACGGTACGGGTAATGATCGCTAAACCAGAGGATTTCATTTAGTGAAGTTTGGGACGGGTCCAACAAAATCTATTATTATAGCTTCTTAGGCTTCCTCCCAGTTTCTTTTATTAGCAAGAAAATCTAATTAATGGTTAGACTCTTAAATGTGCATTGATTTCTCTATAATTGCTTGGGTTTTCAAGTCTCGAAAAGTTGTGGCAAGTGGTTACTATTACATTAAAAAGTGTTCCCAATACGCAATTCAAAAACTTGGCCGTGCCTAGCCCTTAGCCCTGCTCAGCAGTTTCGTGTTTTTTGTCTGGAGCTGCTTGTAATTTAGATAGTTAAAATTGTTTTAAATAATGTTTAGAATCACTTGTATTCAGTGGCTTGTCCTCCATTTGTGCTGAAGCACATCACTAGTATGTATATCCTATTATAAGCAGCAAGGCAGTACCAATGGCTACTGACTGGCTATGAATATGCTTATGTGATGCAGTGTTGCAATAGCTTCAATAACTTCATCAAAGAATTATTATATTTTGCTGGTAGAAAAAGTGAGCATTAACTAACTATAGCTAAGCTTTTTATTGAGTATATAGCAATGCATTACACCAACGAGTTTATCTACATATTTAATTACACTTACCTCTTGGATGTATCACTATGAGAGCCACACCCACACTTGCAGTGATTGTCAGCAATGTGCTAGTACTTCAGAATAGTTCTTGATACTTGATAGATAACAGTTGCTTGCTATTCTAGACAATAAGAAATGGAATTAGATGTTTCACAAATTCAGCTTCCAGATCATGCCAACCACCATCATTGAAAAAGTAATAATATAAATGCCATGAAGAAATTGTGAATCAAACCTAAGAGCTAACCTTCACGCAAACAAATTATTAAAACATTCCACTCAAAAGCCACGCCTAATGCATTTTCACTTACTGTTGTAACCTCGCTCTAGTTTACTTGGAAAACTCACCTGAAGAACGAAAAGTTTTAGCCGTTTAGGTAAATGTCACGGACTGTCCAAAGCCAACTAACTCAGCCCCACCCCTTTTCGAGACTGCTCCAGTAAACACATAGCACGTGATGTTAGTTAATTAAGCTATGTTGTTTTTTCTCCCACGCCTGCCTCGCCATAAAATTCCTCAAACTTCTGTTTGTGCGATAGCTTCACTTCAGTATTGGTATTTGTAGCTAGATGAATTTAGCGGCCTTTAGACTAGCTTACTGTTATACCCTCTACAACTTTCAGAGCTTTGACAGTCTAGCAGAAAACCTTGGAAGCCCAAGAAAGGGTTGCTATTAGCTCAACGTTTTGGATCACGTTAAATGGTAGTTACAATAAACACTGAATCAAATCTTAGAGCTAAACTCTCATCTAAATAATTATCAAAACATTTCCAACTCATGGAGGCACCCCTAAATACATTTTCATTGACCGTTGCAACCTTGCTCTAGATAACTTGGAAAACTCACTGAATGGACGTAAAGCTTGAGCAGCTTAGCTAAATGACATGGACCGTCCACAGCCTACTATGTGAGGTCCACCCCTTTCTTTAGACTGCTCTAATAAACTTGGCACGTAAGAAATATAAAAAAAATTTGCATGTTTTTTTTTTAACTAGATGACTGTAACGATCTTAAGAGACTGTAACGCCCACTACAACATTCGAAGCACTCTCTGTCTTGCAGAAAGCACTGGAAACCTAGCTCTGCTAAAACAACGCTTTGCAACACAGTTTACATTATCTTTAAGCGTAAGTATGCATGCAGCCTAGTTTCTTGGCGACCCTTCACAATGGAAGAGGGAATTGAAGCGGTAAATATTTTCTTTAGAAGCTGCGGAGTCTGGATATACTCAAACATTACTCAAACAAGTTATTAAAATATATTCCACTCAAAAGTCACCCACAAATGCATTTTCACTGACTGCTGTAATCTTGCTCTAGTTAACTGGGAAAACTCACCTGAAGAACCAAAAGCTCTTTAGCCGTTTTGGTTAATGTGGCAGACTGTCCACAGCCTACTAACTCAGCCCCACCCCTTTATCCCAACAGCACCAATAAACAAATAGCTAGTAAATTAAGCTAGTGTGTTTTTCGCCCACACCTGCAGCCATACAATTTGGTGGATTCTGTTCGTGTGGTAGCTTCACTTCAGTTTAGGTTAACTTTTTTTAGTCATCTCTTCCAAATGACAAGTATCTCTGAGTTAATAAAAATGTCAATGCTCTTCAATGGTACCAATGACACACTCTTAGTTCCAGTGCCACACTCCCAAAACCTTAAACATCTTACACTGTCAGCCTTGCTTATGTCTAGTTGCAAGTGTAGAGTAGACATATCACAGTGCACCTACACATTCTCGAAGAACACCTGCTGTATTTATTACACTATTCAATTCAAGTAACTCATGCTCAACATTCATTCATTATAATTAATCTTAGGAGAACATTGTCTATCATGTGCAGCTAAAATTGTAAGACACTTCTAATGAGCATTTATAGAAAATTTTATGAATTCAATGTTTCCTCAAGTCATCAACATCCATACTATGGTCCTGTCATCTGTAGCATGATATGATGCAATCATCAAATCTCTTATTCCGAGTACTACACATCTCTTATATGGATATGTGGTTTTCTTAAGTCATTGTAATATGATGCATTCATCAAATCTCTACTATGCCAGAGTAATACATATCACTTATATGGATGTATGACTTAATCTCAAGTTGTAAGTTAAAGAAAAGCAGACAACCTTTGCACAACTATATTTTTAAGCATCCTCAATTGTAATGTACCTAATCCTACTTCTTGAAAATTTGAAGTGTAAAGCTAAGCCTTCTATTACATTAACTCATGATGTAGTGACTTGAACTTGTGTATCAACCACTGTATTGTTAAAGTGTCTGGTAGCATCAGTACATACAACCAGTTCAAAAGTAATGTTGCTAGTCCTACCTGGATGCTCTGCATATAAATCCTGAGTGATTATAACTATACAACACTTTAGAGTTCTACTAAGAGTGCATTACTACTGCATCTAGATACCGCAATAGTTTCAATTTTGACAGGTTAAATAATAGAGTGTACTGATAGATAAAGGGTCAAGCTATGCAAGACTAGGTGTAGCTATGATACGTCATAATTTGTAGGAGGCAATAATATTTTCATTAAAATGCCATCAGTTAATATCTCAATGTTTCAAACTTTGTACTTAGCTGTAAAAATGATAAGGAAACACTATACCTAGAATAACTCAATGTGCATCATTTATTCATCAATTAAATGTATATCAATGCTTATAGCTCATCAGATTCAAATATCCAGTATAACAGCAGCACCGCTCATAAGCTATTCCCTGGGGAACGATAAGATAACTGGACGAGTTCCCACTCAGCGCTCAATTGGAACATACACGTACTATTGTTATTTAACTATCGACATTCTACCACACTCTTACACGCAAGATTGTCCAAGTGCAGTGCGCAAGTAGGGTCCATGTGACCACACCTTTTCTTACTTCAGTACGCGTTCAGTATTCTAAGGTGCTGCCAAGCGATTTGGTGACTTACAACCTATTGATTTGGTCTACCCACGAGTCAGATAGTATTTGTTTCATTAGGATAAGAAACAATCACAGTTAAATAGTAAATTATATATTTAAATAATTTGAAGAGTACTCCAACTGAATTAATACTGCTTACATTAAGAAAAAACAGAACTAACCTAAATATATGCTGTTATTCTATGGATTTAGTAAATCATTACTTATCTAGTACGTTATTTTCTTTTATAGTAGTGTTTTACATCATATGCAGCACATATTCTTAAACAGTGCTTCAATGTGCGGTCAATTGTTGGAATCTCTCACACCGACTCTCATATTTCAAGAAGTATAAACTAATTAGCTGAAGTCTTGCACAACATATGTAGTCTATAATAAGCTGCAGTACAGCTACAATAGTGTGCTACATAGCGTTATAGTCTTTTTAACATCTTCTGACTGCTTCATGATCTCTAAACCTCATTTAACTGTCAATTCATCTGTTCTTGATTTTAACAACATCTTTTCATTGTCTAAATCTTTTACAGCCCTTCATGACACAAGAAATTTATATGTTATTTGTATAAGTGAAATTTATGTGTTATTTTTGCCATTTGAATAAATAATTGTTAGCAGTTGCATAATTATGACAGCCTCTACATTGGACTACATATATCATATACTCTTATGATCACAAATTATGCATTTGGGAAAGGATTTTTGATGAAATTTGATTGTGACTCTGGAATGCCCAATTTATTGCTATGTATGCTAATAATATACAATCATCTAATCTCTTATGCAGAGTACTACATATTACTTATATGGATGTGTGGTTTATCTTAATATGATACATTCATCAAATGTCTACTATGCCACAGCAATATATATATCATATATGGATGCATGACTTCTGCCCAAGCCAAACCAACAATCTTAAGTTAAAGATGAGCAAACAAGTTTTGAACAATTATGTCTTTAAGCAGCCACAGCAGTAGCATACCTGTGTAATCCAACTACTTGAAAATTTAAAGTATTAATCTAAGCCTTCTTACTACTTTATCTCATGATGTTGTGAATTGATCTTGTGTATCCACCAGTTTGCTGGGAAGAGTTCTGGTGGCATCAGCATACTACCAGTTCAAAAGTAATACCTGGACTCTGCAGGTAAAACCTAAGTAATTTTAATAATGGTGTACTTGGAGTTCAACTACACGCACATTACTGCTGCATCTAGATAAGGCTATGGTTTAAATTTTGAGAGGTTAGATAGGTTGAATAGCTTCTAAATTTCTACTCTTATAAACCCAATTTTCAATTATACTATGCCACTGAAATCTGGAGATGTTAAACTTGTACCACGTATTTATGCAACCTGACGACTTAATCACAGTGCAGTTGTAGATAAAGGATTGAGTTATGTATAAGGACTAGAAATTAGCGATGATCTGTCACAATATATGGGAGGCAATAATATTTTTTTTAATGGCATCAGTTAAAATCTCCATGTTTTAGAACTTTGTGTTTAGCGGTAAAAAATGATATGCATACTTTTGTATATCAAGAAATGACTAAATGTGTATCATTTACTCATCAATATAATGTTAATGTTTATAGCTCACCAAATTCAATTATCCAGTATAACAGCAGTAGCTCCGCTCATAAACTATTCCAGGGGAACTATCAGATAACTGGATGAGGTCCCACTCAGCGCGCAATTAGAATACAAAAATCCTGTTTTTATTATAAGAACACAGAACGAGAGCCAGGCAACTGTTCAATGGCTGGATTCTTTAACAGCAAGTGAGCACAGTCTTAATTTGGTAGCCTACTACCACACCCTTACTACAGAAAGGAATGTTAAGTTGTACAGTGTGCACTTTTTTTCCATCTTACGCATTCAGTACTAAAAGGTGCCACCAAGCGAGTGACGACTTATAAACAATTGATTTAGTCTATCCACTGGTCACATATTACTTATCATTTTAGGCTAATAAGAAAAAAAACTGTTAAATTTTAAATTTAGATATTGAAGAATACTCCCTCAGAATTTATACTACATATAGCTACATAAATAGCATTAAAAATATACGGAATTCTTACGAAAAGAGCATAACTACAACATAAAAGAATGGTATCTACACTTCAATGTGCTGCTTTATCATCTATTTAGTGAACCATTACTGATTTAGAATGTTTTTGTAGCATTACATTATTCTTAAACCACACTGTTAAAAATGGGGTGCATGGGAATCCCATTTTGAGGTGTCCAGGCAACACTGGCTGTACTACTCCTCATGGGGTGTTTCCATTTTACCTAGAGGAAGTGTTCAGTTACCCCTCATTATACCAAATGGAGAGTTGTGATGATACACCCATGTTCAAGGACCAAGTGTTCTGTATACTACACCCCTATCAGAGCTCATAATGCACTAAATATGGTGTTATTGATACGCTTTGTAGCCATATATTTTAGTGTATAAAATTTATTCCAGTAATCAGCAAATGCAATAAATATTGGTCCGTGATGTGACATTGTATCTGTGTGATAGGTGAAGAATGCTCAGGAATTCTTCTAGGATGATTAGAACTGTTCATCACTCATGTCAGCAGTGATCTACAAACAGCAACAATAAACAATAAACAACAACAAAACATAATGGTAATTGACTTTGGACCAGTGTTTGGGTCAAGCCCTGTAATTAAGAACTTAAGTCTAAGCTCAAGTCTTTATTTAAAGGCTTAAGTCCAAGCTCAATCTCTATTGAGAAGTTGAAATTTTCTATTATTCATTTATTGTGAAAGAACATTGAAAATTACACAATTCAATAAACAAAAAGGAAATGACTTTATTAATCTTTTTATTGTGAGAAAGAACAATGAAAATTACATAATTCAATAAACAAAAAGGAAATGACTTTAATGTTACTAATATTGGTTGTGGCTAATATCCTATTAGGTAAAATGGGAAAGTGTTATTTTCTACTAATATTGATTCTTTGCTTCCATTCAGCAACAACTATCAATCAATTTAGCTTTAAGCTCAAGCCCAATATTTTGTGATAAAGCTTAAGTCCAAGCTCAAGCTCTTGACAATTTTTATGAAATGGGCTTCAAGCCTCTCCAAGCCCTTGACAAACCTGGGCTTAAGCTCAAATAGGTTTAAGCTCAACTGGGCTTGACACAACGCTGCTTCGGACATTCCACACCTTTTCCCTAATATCAGCATATCATATTATTTTCACAAGTAAATTTAAACTATGGTGTGCTTGAGCACAAATGGCGAGCGAGCCTGATAGTTAGGTAACATAAAACTAAGTATTGTTACTATGTTTTAGCTTAGTTCATGCAAAAACTATAATAGCCGTTATGACTTTATTTCAGCAAACAAATACAAAATCACTCTCTTACCTGATTAATGGTAACTTTTGTAGTATCAAACATCTGCCATTCTGATAATCTCAATTACCAGTAACTCTTGAACAAGCTCTCAGCTACGATAAAATAATAAACCAGTGTTATTATTTGTAATTTTAGCTCCGTATCCCCCCTAAAACGGCGAAGTTTTGAAATTAAGTCTGGAAAAGGGTCTTCAATGCCATAGTAACCGGTCGAATCAAGTTTTTGTTTCTTGAAAAGCAAGTGTTTTCGCAGAAATTTTCTCACACTTTGGAGCTTTAAGTATAAAGTAAGGCTTGCTTAATGCTGTATTTTCATAATTTACTGGGGTCAAGCCTAAAAAGCCGTGTTTTTTGGAGAAAAAAAGTTCCCCGCGAGCGCGTTTAATTACATACGTACGTCCAAACATATATACAAATAAACTAGTGGTGTGCTTGAGCACAAATGGCGAGCGAGCCTTAAACTACACTATTGTTAAATTTGATTTTAACAACTAACACTAAAGCTACTAAAATAAAGTCGGAGTTATTAAATTACGTATGCGGTAAAGGGGTTTCAATGTCATAGTAACCGCTCCCGCAACAGTTTGAATTAACAAAATCAAATCACGTTATTTAAAATTTTCTTTGTGATATTCTTAATAGTAGTTGTAACGCACAATACTTTCACACAACTGAACATACCTATGTACGCAAGACTTACCTTCGTGGTAAGTCTAGTGGACAATGAATTTTTAAGTAAATACTTTTGAGTAGGGCTTATAACTGTGACAAATAGCGTATTAACTCACCACCGCCACTAACTCGAATAGAAATGGAGCTGCCATAAGTTTTTGAGTTTTAACTGCACCCGCAAAACAATTCAAAGCCGTAAACAATTCAATTTCTAAGGCGACACGGGTAGTGGTCGCTAAACGGGAGGATTCCGTTCAGTGAAGTTTGGGACGGGATCGAACGCGGAGGGAACACAAAAATACGGAGGGTCAAAGTACAAAATGACATACGTACGTCCATATATATAAACAAACAAACATCCCCGATTTTCAATTGTGTTACCCCTGTAAGTGTCTCGCTCGCTACGCTCGCTCGCCAATAAATAAACAAACATCCCCGATTTTCAATTGTGTTACCCCTGTAAGTGTCTCGCTCGCTATGCTCGCTCGCCAATAAAATTCCAATAAAAATTTTATTGCACTTAGGCCAAACCAATTAATTTGCGAGCGAGCGTAGCGAGCGAGACACTGTTCGGACGTATGTATGTCATTTTGTACTTTGACCCTCCGTATTTTTGTGTTTGCTCCACGTTCGACCCCGTCCCAAACTTCACTAAACAGAATCCTCAGGTTTAGCGACCATTACCCGTATCACCTTAGAAACTGAATTGTTTACTGCTTTGAATTCTTTTGCGGGTGCAGTTAAAACGCAAAAACTTATGGGAGCTCCATTTCTATTCGAGTTAGTCGCTATTTGTCACAGTTATAAGCCTTACTCAACAGCATTAACTTGTAAATTCATTGTCCACTAGACGAACCACGAAGGTAATTCTTCCGTAGGTATGTTCAGTTGTGTGAAATTATTGTGCGTTACAATTACTATTAAGAATGTCACAAAGAAAACTTTAAATAACGTGACTTGATTTTGTTGCTTCTTTATCAATTCAAACAGTTGCGGGGAGTGTAACGCCAAATCGGGTCCTACCCAAAATCGGTCCCCCGGACTGAACTTGGCTGCTAAAAACTGTCCAGGACCACAATTGGCTGCCGAATTCAGTCCGGGCGGACTAAATATGGCTGACAGATGTGGTCCGCTTTGCCAAATTTAGTCCCACCTAGCCCTGGAGGAAAAAAATCAATTGTGTGATTATTAAGTGGAGGTGGTGAGTTATATCAGTATAGTTATATGTTAAGACTTCTCTTTAGTACTTCTTGTTGATGAGTTTACCTTTCAAATTCCCATTCTCATAGCTAAATACCTATAATAGTATATTCAATAAATTATAAGCTTCAAGACTTCATCATAGTGCATAGTTTGACTACCTTGAACAATGCAGCAGCTACATTTTCAAAATATTTACAGTTTCATAGGAATTTCCTCAACAAAATTTGTGAAATAATCAGTTATAGTCAAGATGTATCTGTTTCCTTGATGTGATGCAGGAGAGATGGGGCCAATGAAGTCAATACCAATGTGGTGCCATGGTGACACAACTGGTACTGGATGGTGCTCAGGAGTAGATTGGCTTAATTTGCCATGGCACAGATCACAATTACTAACCTGGATATATCACAATTAAAAAATAACAACACTCTTTGTCATCAGTTGACCACACTCACTTCTGTATAAGTTTATTTATTTGCTTACCAATTTATTAACATCATTGACCATTCCCTGCCACATAAACCGCTCACTAACTCTTGATAAAGTCTTTTTCGTGCCTAAATGTCCAGAAGTGGGATCGCTGTGGCATGATGCTAGAATTCAGATCTCTCATCCAAATCAGTAATGTAACGAACCTAAGTATAGTAACATTTAACTGGAACAGTAACATTATTAACTAAAGCTTTTTTTTTTATGTTCTGAACATAAATAATTGGTTAATCAGGTCTCAATAATTATAAACTTTAGATGATGTATTTTGGTGTGGAAAAACATATAGCTATATCTCCAACAAACATTCCTGTTAGAAACTCTGGAACCCAGTTATCTAAAAAGCTAGTACATCACTATCTATTGCAAATTTATACAATTGTAAATATTCTTTGAAACTTGTAAATGCCTTCATGCATATCCAAACTGAAGCATCTCCCTTTTAATTCAGGTATAATCTATCATCCAATAATGCTATTAGTGTGGTTTGGTTGAGAGATTCCAGTACTAAAAAGTAGTTTTTCCCTTGAAGATTTAGTTAATTTTTCTTCACTATTATGAGTAGTTTTTAGTTATACTATCAATTGACTGTAGTTTTGGTTATGGTTAATTTGTGTTATCTCAAATTTTTAACAATAAGACCCAGTAAAAACAACAACAAAAGTACGTCCTTATCGGTGTCAATATCAACCACAGGATTGGAATCCACCAAGCTAATTTTTATTTAATTCGAGCGCACCCCGGGCGGATCGAAATTAGCATTGCCAATTTCAGTCCGGCCGGACCGTATTTGGCGGGGGACCAAATTTCGCGTGACATGAGCGGTTACTATGGCATTGATCCCCCTTTACCGCATACGTAATTTAAAAACTCGACTTTATTTTAGTAGCTTGAGTGTTAGTTGTTAAAATCAATCATTTAACAATGGTGTAGTTTAAGGCTCGCTCGCCATTTTTGTGCTCAAGCACACCACTAGTATTCCTGTTTCTCATCTCCCCCCTCATCCATTTTTTTGAAATGTAAATTACAAAAACAAGTAAAAAATTATTTGGAAATATTGAAAAGAGTGCTTAATTGGCTAGCGAGCGTAGCGAGCGAAACACTTACAGGGGTAACACAATTGAAAAGCGGGGATGTTTATTTGGACTACAGTCCCGCAGTTCTTATCAAAAAACTCATTTCATTGGTTAATCAAATCATGTGACCAATTATAGCGCCGCGCGTGACCAATTATAGCGCCGCGCAAGGGCTAGGGCTAGGGCTAGGGGACCAATCAGAAGAATTCTTTGATAAGAACTGCGGGATGGCTCTATTTGGATATGTTTGGACATACGTATGTCATTTTGTACTTTGACCCTCGCGCTTTTGTGTTTGTTATGTGTTCGACCCCGTCCCAAATTGCACTAAACAGAATCCTCTGCTTTATCGATCAGTACCCCTATCACCCTAGAAATTGAATTGTTTACCGTTTTGAATTTTTTTGCGGGTGCAGTTAAAACTTGAAAACTTAAAGGACTTCCATTTCTATTCGAGTTAGTGGCGGTGGTAAGTCAATGCGCTCTTTGTCATGGTTATAAGCCTTGCGCAACAGTATTTACTTGAAAATACATTGTCCACTAGACTACCCCGAAGGTAAGTCTGTGTAGGTGCATCTCCAGTTGTGACAAGGCATTGTGTGTTACAACCACTAACGTGTATTGTTTTGTTGTTGTTTTTTTCCTTCAATTCAAGCAGTTGCAGAGAGTTTTTACTATGGCACTGAAATCCCTTTACCCTGTATGCGAAATTAAAACTGGACCTTATTTTCAGTAGCTTCAGTGTTAGAAGTCAAAATCATTCATATAAAAATAGTATAGTCTTTAGGCTCGCTCGCCATTTGTGCTCAAGCACATCACTAGTTAGAATGTAAATAAGTTTAATTAGAATTGTTTTTCCTTTTTTGCCCAACAAAGCGTGGACCACGAGTACGTTCATCTTTTCCATTTGCCTTACATTCTGTACAAATGGGATGAATTGACTGAAACTGTCGTCGTCTTTCATCGGTGATTGGTACAAGATCACCAAAACACCCACATACATAGCAGCACACCTGAAATTTCTTCTTGCAGGAATAGTAGTGGCTGCTCATATCAGAATTGCAGTTCACATTTAATTCCACGCAACAAATTTTGGCAAGTTCTGAAGTGAAATCAAACAGAGTGCTGCCACATACATAGAGTACATCTTCCTTTACACGACCTAAAAGCTGGAATTCTGCTGGAGTTAGTCTTCGGATCACAGGGCCAAAAGATAGAGTTTGCAAGTACAGTTATCAAGTTGTCAATTCTGAGTTATCATGAAGTTAGCAGATTTGTTTGACAATTGCATTGTTAACTTCATGACAACTATTATTACAGCTGCTAGTCTTAAAGTTAACAACTTGTGGATTAGTCAACACTGATAACTAGTTGTCAACACTCAACTACATAATTGTCAAGTCTGATAACTCAATTACTACTGTGTTGGTCAATATTTGTTAATTTTTAAACTAATTTTTAAGGAGGATCCATGGAGGCCTCAATGTCTTATTTTTTTCCAACATATTTTATATCCATTTTTTTCCTATACATAATCAGCTTGAATTGTATTACACTGGAAGAAAAGTGGAATTTCCTGCTATAGGAAAGGTTAAGTATAGCTATCTCACAGATCACATGTCCTTCACATTTCCAACTTCAGGACAGATGAGCTGGTGGTAACCATTCCGGGTACTGTATAGGGCGTACTTTCCTTCACTATTTCCTGAACATATCCTTGACATAAACTGCACTATTTCCTTTACATGCCATATGGTTTGTACTGCATATATCATATCACATTTCCTTCAAATTAAAACTGAACTATTCCTGTACATTCTAGGTAGCTGTCTGTGCAAAAATGTGCAGCTTTCCTTTACTCAAAAACTGCAATTTTTATGCACCTTTCCTACACAAAGCAACCATTCTTCACACACCTTTCCTGCAGCAATCCTGAAGTTAAACTGCACTTTTTGTGCAACCTGTTCTACACAAATCCTGTACCTTCAAAATTTATCCATTGTTACCAGAATATGAATAAATAATTATGACCATGTACAAATAAATGAAAAAAATGATGCATCAGACAACAGTTCCTGAACTTTGGCTCCATCTCTGCAATATCTCAAGTTCATCTCTGCAATATCTCAAGTTCATCTCTGCAACCTCTTTAGTTCATTCCTGCATTAACAAAGAAACAAGGTAATGAACTCAACGGTAATACTTCAAACACTAGTATTGGTGATCAATGACTTATACAAATTACAATCCTACATCCACAGATCCAATAACACTTAAAGAATCACCTAGATATCACTAATTAGCGTTTTCATACTTACTCAATAAAATTGAACAACACCGCGCTCTCTACTTGCTGTCGCAGCCTGTAAATCAGTCTAGTAAGATCACACAGGGCAGAAATTAGCTCAATCTTCACTGTGCCCACCACCGCGTGTACGGCACGCATATTGTGTTGATACCCTTTACCACCACCTCTTCTAACACTCCTGATTACTGAGGTAAAAGGTCGATAGTGCTAGGTTTCAAACTCGAAATTGGTAAAGGGTTTAATTTCAAAACACCAGATCAGAAATGGTAAAGGGTTGCTAATACCACAGAAGTTCTCTACAGCAAGAGTGATAATACGCCTGTGTATCTCCTCTTCTGGTCTGCTCTTACTGGCGTTCATGGATTTTTATCCCGGTGAGTGAAAACACAACTGGTACGCTTATAGTGTACTCTGTTGCTGTCCGCACTAGACTAAAGCGGTGTAAAACTGAACAAACGTATTGGTCAATTCAAAGACTGGTATTTCTTCAGTAGTGCCTCAAGTAGCATAGGGCAAGTATGTTAGTACCCTTCTCTCATTTTTGTTTTGCTAGCAAGCCCATTAGCCACTGAATCAAATTTCTGTGGTCTTCATTGTTGCACCATAACTGTATTGTACTTGCTAGTGAGGAATTTTTAATGAAAACTATAAGCCATTTTTCTTTTGAAATTAATATATACAATAAACAGTTGATGTCTCTTTAACTAAGCTTTACTGTATGAGAAATAGTGTTGACAGTAATTGGTGCCCTGTTGTCATTCTGGTTGGTCTATCAATTTACCTAAATTGTGCCACTCTGTCTCGACATGTCGAGGGGGGGGGGGAGGGGAGAGAGAGAAGAGATTTGACAGAGTGGAGTTCATCACTGGGACGGAGTTTGGGACAGGTGAACACTAGTGAAGGGAATTTAACATATGTGGAGTGTCCATAGAACAGAGCCTCCCACCTTACTGATTCATCCATATTTTTATGGAAATTGCTGATTCAACACTGATGGCCCCCTGAAACTTTGAAAATGTTAGACCTTGAAATTTTACCCTTGATATTATACCCTGATGAAGGTATAAATTTTGAACAACTACTTATGCACTACTGAAGTAGCCTGGCTGGCTACAAAATATCTAATGTATGAATGTGTTATGGAATGTAATAATGCAGAGCACAAACTCCAATCTAAGGATCTTGAGTTTAAATGAACTGTATTTAAGCTAATTTTACTTGTGACTCTCTGTATGTAGGGTTGTGAAGTAGGAGGTGAAACCCAACTCCACAGGGTCAACACATGTCCAAAAGTATCATTAAAAGAAGACTCGGTGTTCCTCCGTGAAGAGTGTGCTAATAGCTACTCTTGGACTTCAATATAAGAGGTGAGGAACTCCTGAATAACTTTTAACCTACACTAATAAGAAAAGAGGCTTTTTACCTTTTATTCAAGGTAAATTATATATATACATACTCTAGTGACTAACTCATACATATTTTCATTTAATGCACAGTTAGACAACCTGAAATATATAGGGGCTCTAGTCACTTTACGAGCAATTCGTTGAAATCCTGTATATCGATAAACAAATAACACACACACATACTCAAAAATTAATGTACCCATTTGTTTTTAATAGTACATGTCTATACAGGCTTCTGATAAGAAGTGAAATTTTAGCAGACATGATGTCCTCTCCATATTAAATTTGAGAGGAGAAATGCTATTTTGGTCAGCCGGCCGTGTATTTGTGTTATGTAGAAAGTAGTACCCTATTCATTTACTCGGCCCTCTCTCTTTATGTTGTACAATCTGCCGAAGATACTGTTGAAAGAAAGTGAGCAGGGGGTGATGATAGTGACTAGCATTAATTAAAAAATGTAGTGCTAATACATTACATACGTATTTAATAGCAACAAGATTTGTACTTACGAACCTTGGCCAGTGAGCTAAAATTCACTCCTGATGAGATATTTCTGATCTGTAGAATTCTTATTCAATCGCCAAAGTTTCTCCATATCTCACTCGCTAAATTGTGTGCGTGTGTATGTGTATAATATATATAATATATTTGTAATAGCACTGTGGACTTATTCAGAGTGCTTATGAAAACACTTATTACACTAGTTTGTATCTACATACACACATACACAGGTCTGCACTGTTAAAACATTACATACATACGTACGCTCAATCCTATTTTATCCAAATACCTCTTTTACAGGCACGCTTCTTTACAGGGCAGGGCACAAGTTAGCCACTCAATTAATCAATTCTTGCCTCACAATTTCGCTAATTTGACCACCATTACCCTATTGTGTCAGCACAAGCCAGTTATTTCTGGTTCCATAAAATTGTAGAGAAGCCTACTAAAGGTTGCAAGTGAAAGAGGACTGTACTTAATGCTTGGAAAAATTCCCTTGTAGCTGGCATTTCTGAGATACAGACACCCTCGGGTCCCATGGTGCCTGGTTAAGAGGGGATTGAGTGTACATGCATACATACATACTTACATACATACATGCATACATACATGCATACATACATGCATACATACATGCATACATACATGCATACATACATGCATAGATGCATGCATACATACATGTATACATACTTACATACACAGAGCTGGGCAATATTGGATAATCACAGGCGATATGATACCTGCATTATCGCGATAGAGCGATATATGATATTTCATAAATAATATTTAACAAAGTAAATTTTATCCAGACAAAGTTAGTCCGTGGGGCAAGACTATGTTGGCTTTCTTTAGACAGAATTTTAACTCGCAACCACTGCTAGCTACTTTTAAAACTTTGCTAGTACATTATGGACATGTTTGCAAACCGCGAAATGGCTGTTCCTTTAATCTGTCGTGCGCATGAAGTTCATGCATTAGTTTAACGACCTCAACAGTTTTCTGAAAAAAGGCAATATCAGTTTTTTATCGCGGTGCAACGATAATACCGGTATATCGCCCAGCTCTATACATACATACATACATACATACATACATATCATACACACGTATATACATACACACACATACATACATGTATACACACTCGTACACTATCATGGTTCCTATGTTATCATGTAGGTGAGCGTTTATAAGGGTATACATGTAATAAAATCAAAGCTCAAGTTTTATTTTGATGATTTCATAATACATGTACTGTAGCTTGAGTGGTTAAATTTATATGAATTTTATGACTGTAAGTTGTCTGACATTCAAATAGTGATTGTAGGTGACACATATTCAGGGTTTGTACAGTGCGTCCAGCTTAAAGAGTGAACTTTTTAAATTTATCATATAGAAACAAAATACAGCTTTTTTATATGCATGTACCTTATTGTAACTCCTCCAAATGTTGTTTCCAACTGCTACAAAATCACTTTAACTCATAGAAGGTAGAGAACCGCGCATCGCCCATAGACTGCAATACATTATTCGCCATTTTATTTGACGTCACATTTTCGTCTACGCGTCGTCATTAATCGTAACTAATCGTAATTGGTTTGTGCCGCGCAACGCTTTACTCACCAGTAATACGGGTATTCCCCTTTATAGTCTCAAACCGGGCCAAACACGTGCGCAGTACCTCAGAGACAATTGTAAACAAAAAGCAGTCGTAGTTTGGTGACTTCGTTTCTACCCCTTCTGCTTGACATTCTGGTTCATTTTAGGCTCAGGACTTTGTTGCTATTCAAGGCTACTTAACATGAGCAAGCTACAATGTGAGGTAGGTTTGTATCACGGGTTGCTTGTCCACTCTGATTTTCTTACCTGTTTAAATAGGGCCTATTTATTTAGAAACTCAGCCAATTTACTGTTTGCTGACCAAGATAATAAGATATACAATTCATCACAGACTCTATATGCCACTATTTATGCTTTAGCTGTCCATTACTCCTCATGTCTATATAGGTACAGTTCTCTATGGTGATGCTATTTACCACCCTCCAAATTCAACTGCTGCTTGTATCTACCACAATTTCATGTCATCATAAAATTATGTAATAATATATTGTATAATGTCATTATAAAATTATATTAGTTGTCAATTTTTTTTTGTATAATTCAAAAAAAGTTGAAATTTAACAAGTAGATAGAAAATATAGTAAAATCATGAATAAAATGATATGAATGATTCAGTGTGAAGGACAAAGTAATACTGGAATGTGTGTGGCCATAGCTAAAGTGTAGTGATGTGCTGGATTCTTCACATTACTGTTGAGTACTTCAGAAATTCGTCACACCAAGAAAGTAAGAATAGAGTTTAAATACACGCTTAAGCACACAACACTCAGACTTACTTGAGGAGGCGTTTAGCCTCGGTCCTGTGCTTCTCTCCTCTAAGCTTTGTAGCTCCAGATAACCCTCGGCAACCTTCAATCAGTTTTAGCGCACAACTAGAAGCTCGTACAAACTACAAACTACGAGTGATTAGCTATAACTGGGCAGCCAATGTCACTGAAAAGTGCGGTAAAATGGCGCCACCAGCTGGACCTATCGCAGCAATACGCATGCGCACATTTTAGACGTCACGCTTACGTAGATCAGCCCGCGTATTATTACCTCAAACGTCATCATTTGGAGACCCTTACCATAAAAATGTAAATTTAATGAAAAATTGGCCATAATTCAGTGATTATTAAAAATGAAGCTATCAAATTAATACACATAAATTGTATCATAATTTTATACCATAGAACAAATTTATAGAGATATAACCCAATAAATTCAAAAGTTTTTTCTTAAACCCTTTCGTTCCGGATCCCGCTTTGAAGCGGGTGAAGACCGATTGACTTCTCCGAATTTTTAAAAATAGTTACTTTATAACTAGAACCTTCAGATTGCATACACAGGTGCCCAATGCATTGGAGAAGCATCTAAAATAGCTTTCAGCCAGGACTGCTTCGACAGTACCTCACAGCAGTTGCGTTTATTTCTTCCTCGGCAAAAAAAAAAACATCGGTTCTCCGTCGAATTTTAAAAAAAAGTTACCTTCTTCACAGCAGCTTCATTTATGGATCCAGTCATCTCCAGAGCTTTGTAGAAGCAGCAAAAAATTGCTTGAGCTCAGTAGCCTTCCATAACACATTGAAACAACCGCTTCTTTGCCGACCAAGACTTTGCGGTTTGGCTTACTGTCTTCTCCATTTTTTATAAAATCGCCAGTTCAACTGGGGACCTCCCTATTACGTACAGTCTTAGGTAATGCTTATTACATCATAGGAAAAAAGTGAGCGTGTCGTGTGACCCCGGTAACTATGCCAAAAAATTTTTTTTTCAAAGTCATTTTTTGGAAGATGGCGTCTAGAAGTTACAATGCGGTGCAAGTTTTAGACTTGCTTGATGCTGACTCTAGCGACTCGGGATCAAGCGGAGAGAAGGGAGACGACATCTAGGGCTATAGGAGGCCCTGTATCAGGGTTGGTGGACCAGACCCCGTCAACTCTGATACTGAAAATGGGAGTCAAGAAGATGATCGAGGTAAGCTTGTCTTTATCTTGTCTTTCTCTTGAAAAATAGCAAGCTTCTGTTGTGGAAAGGACTTATTTATAGCTATATTGAGATAGAGTAAGCTGTTTAGCTATAATATATATATTTCATTGAGTTTTGAGATTTGAAAGTGGCTTGTGGTTTTTTGAACAAATTCAAATTTTCAAAAAAATAAAAAAATTTTTTTACCACATATACTACTAGGACCAGATGTGAATGCAGTCACCGACCCCGATTACGCAGATGAGGTGACAGGAGCAGAGTCTTCCAGTCATGAAGGAGAGGATACCGGACCTGAGTCTTCCAATGATGAAACACGAATAGGCAGCAGGTTCCAGTGATGAAGAAGAGGAAGTGGCTCCTCCTGCTCCGAGTTCTGGACGTCCTCGCGGTCGGAGAAGGCGGGAATCGAAGAACAAGAGTCGGGTGGATGAGGTAGGGGGAGAGTGGAAGAAAGATGACAACACACACCATTGATATTCCATAATCTTTTGTGTGAAGGACCACAGACTTTGATATTTGTGGCTGCTCCTCCCCTCCCCCCCCCCCCTGAACATCCCAAAAGTTGTAATATGTATTGTTATTGTCGTTGTCGTTGTCTGTGTTTTTGTGGTGTTGTAGTGGAGCTTCACACTCGATGTATATGTGTGTGCGTGGAGTTAAAATGTTATTCTGGCGCTTCCAGATCTAACCGGGGAGGGAACGAACTCGGGGGGGGGGGGGGGGGGGTCTTTTCCAATCGGGGCTACTATGCCCATGTAAGTTGAATTTCATGTATGTGTGTGTGTGTGTACACCAGTCAATTTATATTATACATTTATTTTTATGATCTGTATTCACCTGTATCTTCTTTTTTCTAGTGTGTGTGTGTGTGTGCATTTGTGGAATGAGAGAGAGCAACCGTGGACAAACAGTATGTGGCACTTCCGTATACAACCTGGGAGGGAACTCTGGATCTTTTTGTATCGTGACTACTATGCCCATGTAAGTTGAATTTCATGTGTGTGTGTGTGTGTGTACACCAGTCAATTTATGTGTAATAAATTATACACTTATTTTTATTATCTGTATTCACCTGTAGCTTCTTTTTTCTTGTGTGTGTGTGTGTGTGTGTATGTGTGTGCGTGCATTTGTGGAAAGAGAGAGAGAGCAACCATGAACAAACAGTATGTGTGGCACTTCCGGATCCAACCTGAGAGAGAACGAACTCGGTGGTCTTTTTCGGTCTGTGACATCATCCATGCCGGGTAAGTTGAATTCCACGTGTGTGCTTGTACTGCTTTTCATTTTCAAATTACACTTTCTCAATACAACGATTGTTTCTCTCATGTACAGTGTGGAGTATACATACCAGGGGTTCATACAGTGGGAGGCTAGCGCTGGGTTCCCCCCTAGAATTTTGGGAGTTGAATAGAAATGAACATTTAGGAAGCATTTATTTTTAGTCTGATACTGTATCCCATTATGTTCCTATCATAACTGAGCCATTTAGTGCATAGGACCGAACACTGATCATCAGTGTGAAGTATAGACTCGTATGCAAAGATGTGCATCAAAGTAGTGTAGGTTCAAAAAAATGGGTGTGGCGAAGTACACTCGGAGCCCCACCCCAAACAAAAATCCTGTATGAAACCGCATACAATACATCATAAAGTTGCAATTATATAGGATCATGAATAAATTGTTGTTTGTATTACAAATATCTTTGTTGTTTGTGTTTTTGTGTATATGAAATTGTTTTGTAGTGGAGCTCGACGTCCGATGGCATACATTCCTTGTGGACACTCATAGATGTCTCCTACATGATCACAATCAGCACCACACACAACAAACAACATATTTTATTGTTGAACTAATATAATATTGGTATAAAATGCATCAAACAATATTATTTCTATTTTATTTTATTTTTTTATTGATGGGAAAAGTGAATTTTTTGGGGGAAAAAATTTTTTTTTTTTGAAATATTAGTAGATGGCTTAAATATTATTCAATTTTCTCAATCAAAAAATGAGGGGAATCCCAAACTCTTGGTCTATTTAGTGATATATGGTTGCTATGGGGGTTTCCCAGCCAGCATCGAGTTAAAAAAATAAAACGGCAATGCTCTATTCCGCGGTAGAAAATTAGATTTTTCCGCGCGCGTCCAAACAATTCAGGAACGAAAGGGTTAAACACTTTTTTTCATAAAACGTTAAATATTGGACGTAAAAATTTTCACCAACTTACAAAATTTGGTTCAAATGAAAGATTAGGAGCTTAACTATCAGTGAACCAAGTTAGAGAGATAAGGACCAATAATTTCTCTTTTTTTTCCTTAAAAACTACCAAATTCACTGCCCAAAAGCTCTCAGTTGTATCACCTGTTACCACAAAACTAACCACAAAACCACAAAAATAATTTGAGTGCAGCTTTGTATGCCAATAATGTGTAACTTTTCCAAAATTTAGATATTGATCATGCATACTTCATATATTACAGTGGTTTTTGTGATAGCATCATAAATTTCAGAAAGTTCACTCTTTAACCCTCTCGTTCCTGAATTGTTTTGACGCGCACGGAAAAATCTAATTTTCTACCGCGGAATAGAGCATTGCCGTTTTATTTTTTTAACTCGATGCTGGCTGGGAAAACCCCATAGCAACCATATATCACTAAATAGACCAAGAGTTTGGGATTCCCCTCATTTTTTGATTGAGAAAATTGAATAATATTTAAGCCATCTACTAATACTTCAAAAAAAAAATTTTTTTCCCCCCCAAAAATCCACTTTTCCCATCAATAAAAAAATAAAATAAAATAGAAATAATATTGTTTGATGCATTATATACCAATATTATATTAGTTCAACAATAAAATATGTTGTTTGTTGTGTGTGGTGCTGATTGTGATCATGTAGGAGACATCTATGAGTGTCCACAAGGAACATATGCCATCGGACGTCTAGCTCCACTACAAAACAATTTCATATACACAAAAACACAAACAACAAAGATATTTGTAATACAAACAACAAATTATTCATGATCCTATATAATTGCAACTTTATGATGTGTTGTATGCGGTTTTATACAGGATTTTTGTTTGGGGTGGGGCTCCGAGTGTACTTCGCCACACCCATTTTTTTTAACCTACACTACTTTGATGCACATCTTTGCATACGAGTCTATACTTCACACTGATGATCAGTGTTCGGTCCTATGCACTAAATGGCTCAGTTATGATAGGAACATAATGGGATACAATATCAGACTAAAAATAAATGCTTCCTAAATGTTCATTTCTATTCAACTCCCAAAATTCTAGGGGGGAACCCAGCCATGCCTCCCACTGTATGAACCCTGGTATGTATACTCTACACTGTACATGAGAGAAACATGTATTGAGAAAGTGTACTTTGAAAATGAAAAGCAGTACAAGCACACACGTGGAATTCAACTTACCCGGCATGGATGGTGTCACAGACTGAATGATCCCTCCCATAGGATCCGAAACCTCCATACAATACAAAAAAAACACAAGACAACAATGACATTTGTAACATAACAGCTGGCCTCGCTGAATTGAGCCCCCCCTCCCCCGTCATTACTTTTCACTGACATTCTTGTACCATAACCCCCCCTCCCCCATCATTACTTTTCACTGACATTCTTGTACCATAACCCCCCCCTCCCCCGTCATTACTTTTCACTGACATTCTTGTACCATAAACCCCCCCCAGCCCTAGCTGGACACCCAAATATCAGTAAGTTGAAAAAATGAAATTCAACTTACCAGGCATGGATGATGTCACAGACCGAAAAAGACCACCGAGTTCGTTCTCTCTCAGGTTGGATCCGGAAACGCCACATACTGTTTGTTCATGGTTGCTCTCTCTCTCTTTCCACAAATGCACGCACACACATACACACACACACACACACACAAGAAAAAAGAAACTACAGGTGAATACAGATCATAAAAATAAATGTATATTTTATTATACATAAATTGACTGGTGTACACACCACACACACACACACATGAAATTCAACTTACATGGGCATAGTAGTCACGATCCAAAAAGATCCAGAGTTCTCTCCCAGGTTGTATACGGAAGCGCCACATACTGTTTGTCCACGGATGCTCCTCTCATTCCACAAATTCACACACACACATACACACACACTAGAAAAAAAAAGATACAGGTGAATACAGATCATAAAAATAAATGTATAATATAAATTGACTGGTGTACACACACACACATACATGAAATTCAACTTACATGGGCATAGTAGCCCCGATTGGAAAAGACCCCCCCCCCCCCCCGAGTTCGTTCCCTCCCCGGTTAGATCTGGAAGCGCCAGAATAACATTTCAACTCCACGCACACACATATACATCGAGTGTGAAGCTCCACTACAACACCACAAAAACACAGACAACGACAACGACAATAACAATACATATTACAACTTTTGGGATGTTCAGGGAGGGGGAGGGGGGGGGAGCAGCCACAAATATCAAAGTCTGTGGTCCTTTACACAAAAGATTATGGAATATCAATGGGTGTGTTGTCATCTTTCTTCCACTCTCCCCCTACCTCATCCACCCGACTCTTGTTCTTCAATTCCCGCCTTCTCCGACCGCGAGGACGTCCAGAACTCGGAGCAGGAGGAGCCACTTCCTCTTCTTCATCACTGGAACCTGCTGCCTATTCGTGTTTCATCATTGGAAGACTCAGGTCCGGTATCCTCTCCTTCATGACTGGAAGACTCTGCTCCTGTCCCCTCATCTGCGTAATCGGGTCGGTGACTGCATTCACATCTGGTCCTAGTAGTATATGTGGTAAAAACTTTTTTTAATTTTTTTGAAAATTTGAATTTGTTCAAAAAACCACAAGCCACTTTCAAATCTCAAAACTCAATGAAATATATATAATATTATAGCTAAACAGCTTACTCTATCTCAATATAGCTATAAATAAGTCCTTTCCACAACAGAAGCTTGCTATTTTTCAAGAGAAAGACAAGAGAAAGACAAGCTTACCTCGATCATCTTCTTGACTCCCATTTTCAGTATCAGAGTTGACGGGGTCTGGTCCACCAACCCTGATACACGGCCTCCTATAGCCCTAGATGTCGTCTCCCTTCTCTCCGCTTGATCCCGAGTCGCTAGAGTCAACATCAAGCAAGTCTAAAACTTGCACCGCATTGTAACTTCTAGACGCCATCTTCCAAAAAATGACTTTGAAAAAAAATTTTTTTTGCATAGTTACCGAGGTCACACGACACGCTCACTTTTTTCCTATGATGTAATAAGCATTACCTAAGACTGTACGTAATAGGGAGGTCCCCAGTTGAACTGGCGATTTTATAAAAAATGGAGAAGACAGTAAGTCAAACCGCAAAGTCTTGGTCGGCAAAGAAGCGGTTGTTTCAATGTGTTATGGAAGGCTACTGAGCTCAAGCAATTTTTTGCTGCTTCTACAAAGCTCTGGAGATGACTGGATCCATAAATGAAGCTGCTGTGAAGACGGTAACTTTTTTTAAAATTCGACGGAGAACCGATGTTGTTTTTTTTTGCCGAGGAAGAAATAAACGCAACTGCTGTGAGGTACTGTCGAAGCAGTCCTGGCTGGAAGCTATTTTAGATGCTTCTTCAATGCATTGGGCACCTGTGTATGCAATCTGAAGGTTCTAGCTATAAAGTAACTATTTTTAAAAATTCGGAGAAGTCAATCGGTCTTAACCCGCTTTAAAGCGGGATCCTCAACGAAAGGGTTAAGCTGGACGCACTGTAGCTGTTCTTGTGCAAGAATAATATCTGATAATGTTCATGTGTACATATGTGCCAAAGTGCTTCTTGATTGAAATGACCACTCAGGATAGTATCTAGCTGTACTCTGACTTTACACTGTATATCCTGTGCAGTAAAATTTAGCTGTATCAATGGCTAACAGTACTCTCTTTCTTACTCTTTATATAGCCCACCTTTTCCATGAGGCTTTTCCCCCTTCTTCCATACTGTTAATGTGCTCTTGACTTATTTTCCTACTTATGTAACATAATGAAGTACATGCACTGATCCTCTGCTTTTTTGTTGCCTATGCACACACGTAACATTACACTTTGTGTTACGTTTCGTGATTGATGTTGTGGCAACGATGGGAAATTTGGCTAGCTTAACACTTATTAAGTTATATTTTCTAAATTTTGATGACCATTACCAAATCTGGGATAACAACATGGACCCCTCGAGAAGTTGTGTGGCTGTGCTGGTCTTATGAGTCGCAGTTAGTCTTAGTGAAGTGAGGAGATTGACTTAAAGGGGAAGAGGTAGGAGTTGTAGACAGAGCCAGTAAGAATCAAAGATCAAGGAAGCTCCACAGATACAGATGACACCTGAGTTCAGTAGCCTCGACCCATGGGTAGGAGTAGAATGGAGTAGAGCAGCGCAGGTGTCTCAGCTCTGGCCACTTTCCTCCCTCCAAAGTCACTGCCACTAGGGAAATCCCATACACTCTCAAGTCTTGTTGTAACTTATTGAACGCGTGGGAAATCTGAACTGAGAGGGGAGTGGCTGACAATGATATAGTCTGTTCACAATCCATTCACGCATGCGTGAGGTAAAGGGTTTATATGCAATGAATTAGGCAAGATGTACACAACTGGGAATATATAGATCGATGTATGGATAGGATTAGAAAGAAAGAAATAAGAGGGTGAATTACATAGCAGTGAGGTAAAGTGTATGCATCACAATATTCATATGGTATGGAGTGAAGAGTCCATAACAACCTGACAACAACAGGTTAAACAGAGACATGGGTTTAGAGCTTCCAGGATGCTGGTTGTGCTGCCTGCAAATAACCGTTCAGTATTATATTAAACAGTAAGCATACCCTCCAGTAATCTTGCTGCTTACATTGTGTTTAATATATCACCATGGAGAGTTCAACTTCAGTTGACCCCTGAAGAGGACTTCGGCAAGAAGTCGAAACGTTGGGTTAAGTTTTAATTAACATGTGCTGCTAGAATGAGAAAAGTTCCTATTATTAGTATATATACATATATATATATATATATATATTATATTAAGGTTGGGCGATATACCGGTATATAGTCATGATCGAGGTATCTGTCAATAGCCGTCTGGCTGTATCGTGTTGGCTAGCAATATTGAAATATTGAAAATCTAGAAAAACCGCCGAATCATACCTGCGCGCGCATAATGCGCGGGAAGCGACGCGCACGCAATAGTCGAGCAGCTGTATTTTTATTCTCCTGCAAGAAGTAAGTACGGCAGACCCTGCGACGAGAGTACGGGAGCTACACAAGAAGCCTGGAAGCAAGAGTCAAGTGTGAAACTATTTTGGCTTGGAGAAAAAGGATGGAGAGTTTCAGAAGGAGACTGCAATTTGTCGCACTTGTTATCGAAGAGTGGCAACCAAGAATGGGAACGCTAGTAACTTGCTTGCACATTTGCGCACTACCCATAGCAATCTTCACTTGCATTTAAAGGAGGCTATGATGAAAGAATCGCTAGCAACACTAGGAGCATCAACTTCAAGGAAGAGGCCTGCTGATCAACTGTCACTTGCAGAGTCAGTGGATAGAGTACAGAGGTATGAACGAATTTGAAGCCAGACAAAGTTGAGATGCTAACCTTTCTTTCGAAAACTTGTAATTGGACCCATAATTCTCCATTTTTTCCTCATAATTCAAAGTTTCAATAATTTATTTTCCCATCCTTCAAAGTTTCCGTAATTTTTTTTCTTTTCCCCCTCATCATTCAAATTTTTAATGATCTTTTTTTATAATTTTTTCCCTCATCATTCACAGTTTGGCTTGCCATTAGATGCTATCATCATTAAAAATTCTTGCTGTTAATTTTTTTCCTAAATAATTAATAATATAAAAATATTCAATATATAGTCATATCACAATATTGTCCTGCCAAAATATCGTGATACAATATACCCCGATATCGCCCAACCTTATATTATATATATACGTATTTTGTTTTATTTTTCTTTAAACAGCCTGTATATAAATTATAGCAAGTACACAAAATGAATTCAAAAATTTAGGATTTTTGCATTATTATAATAAAGCACCAAAGGTGCGAACCCTCAGCGCTATTGTGAGGCTGCGCTCCGGGCTGCTTGATTATGTAGGAACAGGAACCGGGCTGCCTTGGTACTTGCTGCCACTAGTTCCAGTTATCACAACTCCCAGATAGAATGATTAGGTAGCTACCTCCTGAAGCGTCAAGTGATTTAAGTTTTAATTCAAATACGCAAGTATGATGACATAGAATACAGAAATGGATAGAAAAGACTTGACCTATGACCTTGCGTGGACTGGCCTTAAATAGTACAGGCCAGGACACGCCTACAAAAGGAAGTTTCTAGAACAAAACTCTAATAAACGCTACACACACACACTTGGACAAGAATGTTCTTGGAGCTACCACTAATTAGTTCCCCCCTTTCCCCCCCACACACACACCCACCCACAAACTCTTTAACTACTTGCTAATGAGTTCTATTATATTAACAAGTTCTTTCAGGCTCTTCAGCCTGCTCCTGCTTGCTTCTCTGTTAGGTATCTGCTTCTGTGGCTCCGCCCTCTGGGTGGAGTCACTCGCTGAATTTTCTGGCCCCACAGCTACCAAGCTATTTCAATATAATCTCAGACCAAAAGAACGAGCAATATTTATTAGTTATTTTAATCAGGCAACAATATTTTTTCTATCTTGCTCGAGCTATATTATAGCTCGAGCAAGATAATGGTACATAGAAACACTGTCTTCATAAGAGAAGATGCTAAACTAGCCAGAAACACTCAGTTTATTCTACCAGTAGGCTGCACGGGGCCTTGGGATGCCTTCCTCCTAATTTGGAAGCTGTAGCACAAGTCGTCTTCGCCCTACGCACTACAACACTTCAGTATTTTTGCTAAACTTATTATTGCTGATTTCGCCGGGTAAAGGCGTTGCTAGGTCAGGGGGCGTGCCTTGTGTCCGTATACTATTACTGCATGTCTCCGGGACACTATGGAATGAACCGGTTACAGGCGGATTGAAAGAAGTCTAAAAGGCTTAATGCAGGGCTTTATAAGAAACTATGATGGCGAGAATTGCGTGAGTACGTGAATTATGTAGAATAGTAAGTGAATTAGTTAGCTACAGTTTTTTCCCCGCTGTTAGTGAAAAGCCCGCCAATAATTTCTTAGCAACTCTCCGTGCACGAGTCCAACCGGCTAGTGTTTCTAGCCTCCTAGTGTGAGTTCTAGAGCACGCCAGAGCTTACAACTGCGTCATAAGCTAGAGCTAGCTGGTGTCTATCCATTTCTGCCATAAAAATTTTTTCGAAAAAAATCTACCCATAAGGCTCTACCCGGGGATACTGAAAAAAATTGTTTGCCGCGTTTAGGCCGATTTTCCCAAAACCGGTCACATATGTTGTTAACCTTCAGTGTTACATTTTGTAGCTCTAGGTTAACATTGAAAATGGATACTGGTAAATGTCTCTGGCCTTTTAGCTTCTTTGCTTATGAAGACAGCTTTTACATATGTGACAGTCTATAGGAAAACCAGGCACAACGCGGCACCTTCGAATTTTTTTTTTTTGCACTTACGGAGTTGTCGGCGTCCAGATATTGAGCTCTCCAAGTTTTATCGTCGCAGCTTTAGTCGTTCCTGCTATAATAGACGTAACCGTTCCCTTCCGTAGGCTTGAAACAATACATTTTTAAGAAATCGATCGATCTTTTCTCGATATTACGCACGCCGCGTTGTGCCCGGTTTTCCCGTAGACGGTCACATATACTGTTTCCATTGCTCAAGCTATATTGATACCTAATTAGAATAGCCAATAAATCATTCATTTGGTCCTGAGATGATTTTGTAAATAGCTTGCTAGTGTATAGTGGCACTTGTGGGCCTCCCTCAGTGAAGCTCATGAGTTCCTCCTTCAGGCTCACACAATGGTGACAGCAATTAAGCTGCTGCCACCAGAATCAGTATGCCTTCCCCTCGACAGCCCCCCCTCGAAAGGTGGACTCAGGATTATACTAGTTTAATCTAACGAGATCAGATGGCACAAATGGCAGCTGAGAACTGACTGACTGCACACACAAAACACGAAGTCTTATATGCACAGCCCGGACAACACAACAATGAACAACAAGATGTAGACACACACAGGTGACATGACTTTAAAAATTAACTAAGTCCCATAACCGAAAATACATGTAACTGAATCCAAAACAAGCACAAACATATAATGTTCAATTCATAGTTCCTGGAATGTGGGCGGCCCCACCAATTTAGTTGGGATGTCGTCCCACAGCGCTGAAGGTTCGCACTTATGGTGCTTCATTATGCCAGTGAACTAAAACACACACTTTATTGCACAATCTAATTGTAAGCCATATATCATCTCTAATATATACTTCGTTTGATCTGGTTTTATAAATGCATTTACAGGGAGTTTTAACTTCACACACATACTTGCTTAATTGTAGAGTTGGTAATTATTGTGGACTTATTAGTAATAAGGTTTAATGAGCTAACTCTAATGGAGTTCAGTATGGAGTAGATATCTCACAGAATATCATTAAGATATGTGTGACTGTGAACTATAACAATTATGTGATAGGTGTTTTCTCTAATTAAAGCACTTTATTACACAATCTACACCATAATTGAGTGAACTCATATATATTGTAATTGTTTAATCTCATATATAAACACATTAGAATACAGAGAGGTTGGTTGTTTCCAACCATAGTGGGCTGAGTATCCTTATAGCTGCCTAGTAGATGACTTTTGCTGTTCATGATGGTTCTACTGGTTACCATGACCATAAAGAGATGGATGTGTTTGTTGGTTTAACTTCCCCCTCCAATCCCCAATACTCAGGGGTTCATTTTGGAATTAATCTAGGGAGGGGGGGGGGGGCAAGACTGAGCTTTCACTATCTTAGGGGTCATAACTTTTGTACATAATTAAGATAGTAGAGGACTTGTGATTTAATCATTTACAATCTTCATCATTCACATTTTAACTTTGCTTTTTTGCTTACGAAAGTTTAAAATATTTCAAGGGGGGACGAAACGCCTTCAAGGGAGGGGAGAGGGCGAGCACCACCCTGGCCCCCCTAAATGAACCCCTGAATACCCACATGCTAAATATATGTCCACATTTTGTTATGAAAGTGGGTATAGTAATTACTGAGTATAAGAATTTCTGAATCACACGAGCATTCAATATTCTCCCATACTGAACGCTGCATGATGAATGCTCCAATGTGCCCACGTGTAGTTCTTGAGCACAACCAATTTAAACCATTTTTACTTTGATGCACATGTCTTCCCCCCACTTTTCCCTCAACTCCCCATCCCCCCTCCCCCCCACTCCAGAAAGAGAAAATAAGATATATGATTTATGAGTCGATTTGATATGATTTTTTTTTTGTTTATCCGTTTGCAATTTACAGCATGTCTACACATCTAAATCTGTGTAGCCCCACCCTCAAACACTGACACCACTCCTTCCCCTTGCCCAATTCCTGTTCCTACGTCCAACACTGAATACACGGAGAAGAACGGCTATAGTTGGGGAGGGGAGGGGGGGAAGAACTCTGTTTGAGAGGGAAATTTTTCGGTTTCCCCCTCTATTTTTCTGTATCAAACTCTGCTACATGAGAGTATTCATACTGATCAACATTTAATCAATCACAGCATGATGTTACAACTCACTGTAATCTAATTACTATAATTATTAACTTTCAAAAATTCTGAGGAAGGGAGGTTCCATCTTGGGGAGGCAGAGGTTAGGTTTCTATCTACTCTACAGTGTGTATGAAACCCAGACAACTATAAACACATGATTATCAGTCTTTTTTGTTTATGTGTTTGTTTGTTTGTTGTTTTTATTTTGTTATTTTAGATTTAGAGGAGGTCAAGTGAAGTTTCTCTAGGTGAAGATGGCATGATAAGGTTGTTCATTATGAAGTCTACGGAAAATTCCTAGACACTACACTTCTAACTTTGATGACGGATAGCAGAATGTCTGATCATAATGCTGGAGAAAAATATTTGTTGTTTTGTGTGAATTATTAATTTACACATTCATCATGTTTTTTTATTATTTTGTATCCTGAGAAAAGAATATTGCACCTTCGTTACATTGTACACTCACCTACTCCTTTAATTCCTGAATTATTTCATGGCGTAGCTATTCATCATTCCATACATTATAGTTTATGTATTCATCTTTCTTAAAATTTGAGACATTGTTAAATGCTAGATATTGAAATGAGAATTTCTGCTAAAGATCAATAAGAAAGCAGCATCAAAAGTATTGTACTTTTGTCATAAGCTTTATGTACAGTATCCTTATGGTGTGTCGAGGTCTGGTGCCAAAAGCTAAAAGTAATGACCTTTGTTTCATGGAACAGTGGTAGACTTCAGAATAGGATAAAATTTCCCCTGATATCTTCAAAGAAAAAAACATGCTAAGAAAGCCAGTCAAGTGAAGAAGTGTGCAGAGTATAGATCTAAACTAACTAGTTATAGAAATGTTGGGCACGGTTAGTCCCTCTACCCTGAAACATTCATTACAGAATTTGAAAGGAAAATACTTTTAGCCACCAGAGAAAAGCAACTTAAGTTGTTGTGTTGCTGTTACAGTTACAGCAAGGAAATGTAGAAGCAGTCATAGAGTGGGATTTTATTGAATAATAACCCAAAAAATATCTTCTCTGTTGAGTAACTGGAAAACTATCAATTGACCTTAGTGCAACGTTAGAGTCTGTTATACAGTTTTCACATACAATGTTACAATGGTAGGAATAAAGTCTGGATGTTGTATCAACTTATAGATACCATTATTAAATCACTGCATTGTTTGTATTATCTAGTCTAGTTACACGTCTCAGAATATCTATGTAGCTGTAAAGTTCTAGATTCACTGGTATAGCTAAACCATTCTGACGGAAAACTGACTGGAAAACTTAGTTCACTTTAGTGCAACATTTAGTGTCTGTTATACAGTTTTCACATACAATTTTACCATGGTAGGGATAAAGTCTGGATGTCATATCAGTAACTTATACATACCATTATTATAAATCACTGCGTTGTTTGTATTATCTATTATCTAGTCCAGTTACAAGATTATGAATTTGTCAAGTCTCAGAGTAGCTATATAGTTATAATATGGTTCTAGATCCACTGGTATAGCTAAACCATTCTGATGAAAATAGTTTTGTTCATCATGCCATTGAAGTATACAGATTTTGTATATTATCAGCAGTAACAGCAATTTATTTTATTGCATATTATAGTTTAATAGAAGCAATTCATTTTGCAAAATAATGAAGTAGCTATTCCTACTGGAGATCAGATAGCTATTTGGGGGTGATGTATGCTGCTTTACTCGTCAGAAGATACCTGCAGGCCCGACACCCCTCAATTTAGTGATGGATCAATCCTTTTTCTAAAAAACCGTCTTAGCTGTCCTTATACGCTTTAAAACCTGTCCATTCGCACGGTGATGGATTTGTTATTGTTTTTATTTCTCTTATAACTATAGCAACGGAAAGGTACCGCCCAATTAGGCAAAACAACGGTCGTCATTTGTTCAGATACATTGCACACGCAGCGCATGTGGAAAGAAATGTTGTGGGAGAAGAGGCTTGACGAGCTACAGTGGTCTGTCATATTGATTAGGTAGGCTCAGGCGTTAGATACTGCGTGAATTAATGGGCGGTGGTGTAGGGGTGGGATTAATGTGAAATAACTATAATATACTCTACTTTGAATGAGTTGTGCAAGTGTTAGTCGTGTAGGTTTAAACTATTTTAGTTTAAGTTGTTGTACATTAAGGCAGTCAATACTCCAGAGTAACCTTACAAATAATCTGTGGAATATACAATTGAAGCCTATTGTCGAATACTCTGCTAGCCATTAGTATTTGTAGTAGTCACACAACTGATCAGTGGTGTTGGAAGATGTTTAGTAAAGGGGCACGTTTTCTTGCGGTCGGGGGTTTAAAAGTGAGAAGTTGCCTTGTTAGATTATGCCCCACAATTTTGGTGGCCTGAAGCCCCACCCCCACCCTCTGCCTACGCCACTGCTGATATCAATCACGGTGGCTTTGCCCCTATAGCCTCCTCTACATACTGCCCAGATTGTGTCACATAATATTTTTAGCTGCTACGGGTTTTTATGACCATGTGAATAAAACACTCAGGTTTACTGGACTGACTGGCAAGTTGAAGGTCTTGCCCTAGTTCAAGCTGGCTCATAACCAACCTGCGAGGCAAGACTTACTGGCAAGTGTTTGTTCTTGACGAAGTCCTCAATATAGATGGAATCAAGCAAGTCTCAAGTTGTGGTGTACATGTCTCATTTGAGTTGAGTGTCCATCATTTTGGTTGAGGTGATTGTTCAAACTATTTTATGATGATGCCCAGGGCATACCTGATTTAGGTGATGTTTGTGACCTTCCTTTTGTTGCCGGGTGGGGGAGGGGAGAGAATGGACAGGATATGACCTTTGAATGGGACGTGATAGGGGGCTAGTTTCATTAAAAGTCCAGGTGGAGGAGATGGGGTATGAGTGATATGCATCAGTTTTTATTGAACAGGTGAAGGATGTGGACTCCTGTCACATGGTAATAGACACATGTATGAGCTGGTGATGTTTGTATGTTCTATTGGAACTGTAGTTCTTGGACTTTCTAAGTCTTAGGACAGAGAAATTGTAGGCTGTGGTTTATGCTTTTATCACTTGAGTGATGTCCACCAGTTGTATTACTAATTTCTTTCATGATTAGTTTTCATGTAACCACAAGATATTTGATGATAGACATTAGGAGCACTCTAGTTCTGCAACATTTACAATAAAGTTGAGTAGCTTCTTATCAAGAAGTGCAACAGTTTTATTATTAATAATAAATAATAATAATATATTACTGTTATAACAGAAATTTATTATAGTCAGGGTTTTATCTAGAAAATTTGTTTGGAAAGGGGTGGGAGGAGTTAGGGCATATCCGCCACCCTTAGGCTGCAAGACAAAAAATATTTACAACTAGCAAGTACCCCACCTCATAGTGGCACTTGACTTATTGCACAGTAAGAATGCAGTAGCATAAGTTATTTTTGTTCATTGTTATCATACATCAGTTTCCCTCTTCTGCTCTCTTTCCTGAACTATCCAGCTTTTCTTATCCTCAACCTTTCCTTTGTTTCACCTTTCTTCTCGAGTCATGGAGTCCCTTCTATTTCTTTGTCTCTCCTGCTTCTGAATATTTCTGTCCTTCTATCATGATTGTGGACTTGGGCTTTGTTGAAATGTTGCCTTCTTTTTCGCACTTTTCCCTTCCTTCTTGAAACATATGCCGCCTTTACTCAGTGATTTCACTAGCTGCCTTCTCCTTGTCCATTCAACCCACTTTTTAGTGTACTATTAATCACTTTCAACTGAATGGGACAACCTATTCAAGGTATCACGATGCTTTATCACCATACTTTTTAAGTTCGTGAATTATTCATGAATACACACTGTCGATCGTTGTTACTGACACACAAGCATATTATTATATAGATTCTTTGAGTGATTAGCATGGCATTATTATGAGTTTGAGTGCTGTAATTTTGAGTACTGCCTAACTGCATACTGCACTCAGATACTATTGAGCTGTGATAGGTGCTGGATTCGAATGTTGTGCAACTTTACTAGAGTATCATATTTAGATAGTTTCTTCAAAATTTTCACTATGAGGAGGCGCTTGGCCTTAATTACAGTGTTGGTATGATTATTTAGTACACATTGATTTTTAAGAAATTCTTGAGAATTTTTTAATTTATTGATTGTTCAGGACTTTATACAACAAGATAAGAAGATCACATGTGTGGTGGACTATGCAGTCGAGTAAAAGTGGCTTGCAAGGTTAGGTGGATTCTAAATTAGGAAATCTTTTTGAAGGGGAATTATATAATGTATATTATAATATACTAGCATCAAGTACCCCGCCACACAGTGGCGCTTGACATATCGAAGTTATTTTGCTCAGTTAGCATTCTCTACTATTGAGTACAGTTAATTAGTTTTCCTCTCCTGCTCTCTTCATTTTAAACTATCTAAGCTTTTCTTATCCCCCACATTTCCTTTCTTTAGTTCTGTCTTCTTGAGTCATAGAGTCCTTTATCTAATTATCCTGCTTCTGAATCTCTGTCCTACCATCATGATTGTGGACTTACGCTCCACGAAACTTTTGAAACCTACACTGCCTTCACTCATCTATTCCACCCACTTTTTAGTAACAATTAATCACTCTTTACTGAATGTGATGACTCTTTACTGAATGTGATGACTCTTTACCCATTGAAGTAAGGATGATGCTTTGCCAGACTGTTTAAGCTGATGGATTATTCATGAATACACACATGGTCATTGTCGTTATTTGACACACAAGCGTAATATTCAGGGATTCATTTAGAAATCACTTTAAGAGTGGGCGAGGTTGAGTTTGTGCTATCTAAAGGGTGACACAACTTTCGTGCAGAACTATGACGAGAAAGGAGATGGGCATGATTTAAGCATTTCCCTTCACCTTAAATATTCACTTTTTAACTACACATTTTGCTTACGATATTTTAAGAATATTTCTAGGGGGCGAGTGTCTCCCCTGCCCCCCCACCCTTAATGAACCCCTGTTACTATATAGATATTAGTAAATTTTTTCAAAATGTTAATGAACAAGTCCGATCCGGGTTTTTTTGTTTTTTTTGGGGGGGGAAGAGAAGTTCTCTTGTTGCAGTATTTAAAATTGTGAAGTATTATACTATTTTAACCCACATGGCTGAGGGTGTCTGTTGTTACATATAAAATCTTGTAATAGACTGAAAAACTATGTGACGAATAGTTGATTGTAACTTTGAGCTGACATTTGAAGGTGATTGTATCATTCATGTGAGAATTATTTTGCTTGGAGTAACAGACACGTGCTGTGTGTGTTTACTTGACACATCCTTTTTCTAAACATTCTACTGTGATGCACATGCTTGTATGAGAATGTATATATGCATTGATCAATGTTTCATGCATGATTTTATGATCGTAATATTCATACAATTAAACATTCGCTGTGCTATATTTTCCCCAAAGTTCGAAGGGGGATTGGGGATCCTAGGTTTAACCCCCTCGGTATGTTATAGCTAAGTTGTGCTGAAATAGCAGCTAGCATAAGGCAATTGTATGGGTGCACAATCTATGTTATTATCCTATTATTTGCATAGGCTGCAACAACTAGTGGAGTGAGATGACGTAAAATCTAAACTGCTGGAGCTGTTACTTTTGCATATGACATCAGAGGCAGAAGGAGTGGTGAAGAAATCTCATCAATAAAATATCCTGATTGGAAGTGGCAGTAGCTAAGGTATGTAAATGATTGGTAAAACAAGAGTATGGACTGGGTAAAGCGAGGGTATGGATTGGGTAAAGTGAGAGTATGAACTGGGTAAAGCGAGAGTATGGATTGGGTAAAGTGAGAGTATGGACTGGGTATAGCGAGAGTATGGATTGGGTAAAGTGAGAGTATGGACTGGGTAAAGCGAGTGTATGGATTGGGTAAAGCGAGAGTATGGATTGGGTAAAGTGAAAGTATGGACTGTGTAAAGCGAGAGTAGTATGGATTGGGTAAAGTGAGAGTATGGACTCGGTAAAGTGAGAGTATGGATTGTGTAAAGCGAGAGTATGGACTGGGTAAAGCAAGAGTATGGATTGGGTAAAGTGAGAGTATCGATTGGGTAAAGTGAGAGTATGGATTGGGTAAAGCGAGAGTATGGACAGGGTAAAGTGAGAGTATGGACTGGGTAAAGCGAGAGTATGGATTGGGTAAAGCGAGTGTATGGATTGGGTAAAGTGAAAGTATGGATTGGGTAAAGCGAGAGTATGGATTGGGTAAAGCAAGAGTATGGATTGGGTAAAGCGAGAGTATGGATTGGGTAAAG